>Ga0307974_1000017_pt1:5000-89256 | contig 89256 bp, 93 predicted proteins | sample OrgLakmetagen784_FD_201812 | JGI IMG/M metagenome (GOLD analysis project Ga0307974, IMG submission 201812) | Saline water microbial communities from Organic Lake, Antarctica - #784 | ecosystem: Environmental > Aquatic > Non-marine Saline and Alkaline > Saline | place: Antarctica... | reverse complement strand
ACAATCGATAAAGCTACTGGTTTGTCACGCCAACGGATTAAATTTGCTAATGGTGTACGTTCGTGAGCCCAAACTAATGTTTCAATCAATTCTTGCCAATAACCACGCCATGAAATTAAGAACATAAATCCTGTTGCCCAGATTAAATGAGCAAATAAGAAAGTCCATGCCCAAACAGATAAATTATTCATACCAAATGGATTGTAACCATTGATCAATGGGGATGAATTTAACCATAAATAATCTCTTAACCAACCCATAATATAATTCGATGATTCGTTAAATTGAGCTGGGTTACCACCCCAAATTGCCATATGTTTCCAATGCCAATAAAATGTAACCCAACCAATTGTATTCAACATCCAGAACATTGCTAAATAGAAGGCATCCCATGCTGAAATATCACATGTACCACCACGACCAGGTCCATCACAAGGAAAACTATAACCAAAGTCTTTTTTATCTGGCATTAGTTTTGAACCACGTGCATCTAATGCACCTTTTACTAAAATTAAAGCCGTTACATGTAATCCTAAAGCAATTGCATGATGAACTAAAAAATCACCTGGACCAATTGTTAGGAACAAATCATTTTTATCATTATTAATTGCTTCAATCCAACCTGGTAACCAAACTTGATTTCCTGCAATCGTTGCTGGACTGCTTGACGATGATAATAAAACATCAAATTGGTATACAGCTTTTCCTGATGCAGCTTGGATATATTCTGCAAAAACTGGTTCAAATAAAATTTGTTTCTCTGGTTGGCCAAATGCAACAACTGTATCATTATGAATATATAAACCTAACGTATGGAAACCTAAAAATAAAGATGCCCAACTTAAATGTGAAATAATGGCTTCTTTATGTTCTAACATTCGAGCTAATACATTATTTTTGTTTAATTCCGGATCATAATCCCGCACAAAAAAGATTGCTCCATGTGCAAAAGCACCAACCATTAAGAAACCAGCAATATATTGATGATGTGTATATAAAGCTGCTTCTGTAGTGAAATCTTTTGATAAGAAAGCATACGGAGTTAATGCATAAATATGCTGAGCTGTTAATGATGTCGCAACACCTAGTGCAGCTAGTGCTAATCCTAATTGCATGTGTAATGAATTTGTAATAGTTTGGAATAAACCAACATGACCTGCCCCTAAACGTCCTCCAGGAGGTCGATGAGCGTCTAATATTTCTTTCATGTTATGACCAATACCAAAGTTTGTACGATACATATGACCAGCCACAATAAATACAACAGCAATTGCTAATTGATGATGAGCGATATCCGTCAACCACAACGATTGTGTTTGGGGATGAAAACCACCTAAAAAAGTTAAAATAGCAGTTCCCGCCCCTTCAGGCGTTCCATAAATATGATTAGCTGTATCAGGGTTTTCTGCATAAACTGTCCAATTACCAGTAAAAAATGGAGTTAACCCAGCTGGGTGTGGTGGAGTTGTTAAAAAATTATTCCACCCAATATGGACTCCGCGAGACGCAGGAATTGCAACATGCACTAAATGTCCAGTCCAAGCTAATGAACTAACACCAAATAATCCTGACAAATGGTGATTTAAACGTGATTCATTATTTTTAAACCATGATAAACTTGGGCGAAACTTTGGTTGTAAATGTAACCAACCAGCAATTAATAATATACATGATAATAATAATAGTCCAATTGAACCTGCATATAATTCTTGATTCGTTCTGAAGCCAATTGTATACCACCAATGATAAACACCAGAATATGCAAAATTAACAGGATAGGTATTACCTTTACTAAATGCTTTTAATGCTGAGTCACCAAAATGCGGATCCCAAATTGAATGCGCAATTGGTTTTACTTTTAATGGATTACCAACCCATTTTTCAAAATTTCCTTGCCATGCAACATGAAATAAATTTCCAGAAGTCCATAAAAAAATAATTGCTAAATGACCAAAATGTGAAGCGAAAATCTTTTGATATAAATTTTCTTCAGTCATACCATCATGTGCTTCTAGATCATGAGCAGTTGCAATTCCATACCAAATTCTTCTTGTTGCCGGATCTTGTGCTAGGGCTTGGCTAAATTTCGGGAATTTAGTTGCCATAATTATTAAATACCTTATTTATATAAATTTTAGTTATTGCGGAAACGAGTTAATTGAATTTACTTCAATGATTTTAACTGATGGACACCGCACGTGCTAGGAAGAATGACCATGTTGTGCCAATACCACCAAGTAAATAATGAGCTAAACCAACCGCACGTCCTTGAGTAATACTTAATGCTCGGGGTTGAATTGCAGGAGCAAAGTTCAATTTGTTATGAGCCCAAACAATCGATTCAATTAACTCTTGCCAGTAACCGCGACCACTAAATAAGAACATTAAACTAAATGCCCAGATAAAATGAGCTCCTAAGAAGATTAGACCATATGCAGATGATGCTGATCCATATGATTGAATTACTTGTGAAGCTTGTGACCATAAAAAATCACGTAACCAACCATTAATTGTAATAGCACCTTTTGCAAAATTACCACCTGTAATATGTGAAATACTACCATCTGGGGAAATGGTTCCCCATACATCAGATTGCATTTTCCAACTGAAATGGAAAATTACTACCGAAAGTGAATTATACATCCAAAATAAACCTAAAAATACATGATCCCAACTTGAACTTTGACATGTACCACCACGACCTGGACCATCACAAGGGAATCGGAAACCTAAGTTTGCTTTATCCGGAATTAATTTTGAACTACGTGCATATAACACACCTTTTAATAAAATTAAAACTGTCACATGGATAGTAAAAGCATGAATATGGTGAACCATAAAATCAGCAGTTCCTAATTTAATAGGCATCATTGCAATTTTTCCACCAATTTCTACAACTTCACCACCAAAAGCATAACTTGTTGTAGCTAAAGCATTCGGAGCTGTTGTACCTGGTGCTAATAAATGAATATTTTGGATCCATTGTGCAAAAATTGGCTGTAACTGAATTGCTTTATCTGAGAACATATCTTGCGGTCGACCTAATGCACGCATTGTATCATTGTGAATATAAAATCCGAATGCATGACATCCTAAAAAAATACAGACCCAATTTAAGTGTGATATAATTGAATCACGATGTCTTAAAACACGATCTAACAAATTATTATAATTATTAGATGGCGTATAATCGCGAACCATAAAAATAGCTCCATGCGCAGCTCCACCTACAACACAGAATCCTCCAATCCACATATGATGTGTAAATAATGAAAGTTGTGTTGCATAATCTGTAGCAATATATGGATACGGTGGCATCGCATACATATGATGTGCTACAATAATACTTAAAGAACCCAGCATTGCTAAATTAATTGCTAATTGTGCATGCCATGATGTTGTTAAAATTTCATATAACCCTTTATGGCCTTCACCAGTAAATGGTCCCTTATGCGCTTCTAAAATTTCTTTCATACTATGTCCAATACCCCAATTAGTACGATACATATGACCAGCAAAAATAAATAAAACCGCTAATGCTAAATGATGGTGAGCAATATCACTTAACCATAAACCACCTGTTACTGGATTTAATCCCCCTTTAAATGTTAAAAAATCAGAATATTCATTCCAATTTCCGCTAAAAAATGGTACTAAACCTTTTGAAAAACTTGGGTATAATTGGCTCATTAATTCTCGATTAATTAAGAATTCATGCGGTAATGGAATTTCTTGAGGTGAAACGCCAGCATCTAATAATTTATTAATTGGTAATGCGATATGAATTTGATGCCCCGACCAAGATAAACAACCTAAACCTAATAAACCAGCTAAATGATGATTCATCATTGATTCAGCATTTTGGAACCATTCTAATTTTGGAGCTGCCTTGTGATAATGAAACCAACCAGCAAATAACATAATTGCTGACATTGCTAATCCACCAATTGCAATCCAATATAATTCAACTTCACTTGTAATCCCTTCTGCACGCCACATTTGGAACCAACCTGAAGTTGTTCGTACACCCTGGAAATTTCCACCTACATCACCGTTTAATACTTCTTGACCAACGATTGGCCAAACAACTTGTGAACTTTGTTTAATATTAATTGGATCATTTAGCCAAGCTGAATAATTAGAAAAATATGCTCCATGAAAATGCATTCCACTTATCCATAAGAAAATAATTGCTAATTGTCCAAAATGTGCACTAAAAATTTTACGAGAAACTTCTTCTAAAGAACTAGTTTGACTGTCAAAGTCATGAGCATCAGCATGCAAATTCCAAATCCATGTTGTTGTTTTTGGACCTTTTGCTAATGTACGAGAAAAATGACCCGGTTGTGCCCATTTTGCAAAACTAGTTTCGACTGCGTCTTTTTCAACAAAAACTTGTACGTTAGTTGTCCGACGATCGGTTGAGCTTATTGCCATTAATATTTCTCCTTATATGGAGACGAAAATCTATGAAACTCTCACAATAAAATAAAAAGTAAAAAACAAAATGCTTTTAATTATGAGTTTTCTAATAATAATTATATGTTTTTTTTTAGATTTTGTTCAAAAAATTTTTAAAGACCATGAAACGATGATTAAATATAGATTAGCAAAATAAAAATCGAAAAAAAAAAATTGTCCAGTAAGAATTCAAATTAAAGTAAAATTTTAACTTACTTTTAGAAAACGTTTTCAAAACGGGACTGACGAGACTCGAACTCGCAACTTCCGCCGTGACAGGGCGGTACTCTAACCAATTGAGCTACAATCCCTATTTAGAATTTAGTAACAATACTAAATTAAATCATAAAAATCTGTCAAGTATTAAATGTTTTAATGCAGGAGAAACAGGGATTCGAACCCTGGGTACATTAAAAATTGTACGATAGATTAGCAATCTATTGCTTTCGACCACTCAGCCATTTCTCCTAAACTAATCAATTAAAATATCTATAAAACTTTACGTTTTTATTATATATTTAGAAGTAGATGACTCTAGTGGGATTTGAACCTACGACCTTGGGCTTATGAGTCCCCTGCTCTAACCACTGAGCTACAGAGCCTTAAACTACTTTACTAGATTTAATAATATCATAAAAAAGCAAATAAAAATAGTCTTTTTAGAATCAACTTTAAAAACTTATAAGTTTAATTGGTATTAGTATTATAATTTTAAAAAACTAATTATAAGTTACATTTTATGAACGATTTTTGGACAAACATTTCAAGATACCCTCGATTTTTTATTAGTAGTTTAGCTGGATTAATTTTGATTATTTTAGCACCGTTTAAAAATTTATTTAAGATTCCAAAACTACGGATTTTTTTAATTATTAGTTTTTCCCTCTTTTGTTTGTTGTTATCTCTCATTATTCAAAATATGAGTGGAGTATAAAAAGAAGTTTTTATTCAACTGGGCCGGGTTGGATTCGAACCAACGTAGCATAACGCAACGGATTTACAATCCGCCTCCTTTAACCACTCGGACACCGACCCTCTTATTTATTAAATACATATTAACATAATCTTATTCTAAAAACAATACTAAAATTATTTTTAGAATAAGATTATTAAAAATTATATGATATAATTATAATATAGGGTAATTAACTCAGCGGTAGAGTGTCTGCCTTACAAGCAGAAGGTCACAGGTTCAAATCCTGTATTACCCACCGTTTAATTATGGGCCTATCGTCTAACGGATTAGGACACAAATCTTCTAAATTTGGAATGTAGGTTCGATTCCTACTGGGCCTATTATTATTAAAACTTTTATTTTCTAAAATAACTAAGTTTAACCTAGTTCCTAGAAAGGAAAACGAAAACTTTGTCCGAAACTAAAATATTGTGTAATTTATTAAATAATTGAAATCCTCATTAGTTTTACAACCTAATCACTTACTTACTGCTTGCTTTGCACTTGTCTCTTAAAGTTCGAGAAAATTCAGATGTTATAGCGCAACCCGAAAAAAAGGACACTGGTTAAATTAGTTTTGAATAAAAATGCGATTGTAGTTTCGGATACATCAGAGCAAACTTCAACGCAATTTAAAGACAAATATTTGTGGTCACCTACACAGATAATCTTCTAGTCTGTTAGCAATATCTCTGTCTGTAGAGCCAGCTGTAGTTGAACCAATATCAAAGAATTGTTGAATATTTTGCATTATATCATTATAATATCTAACAATCCAACTAGCTTTCTGACAAGTCTATTCACTTAGACTGCCACCGTAAAAGTACTACAGTAATGGGAACTTGATATTTTCACACATTTGAGCATCGGTCAGATATATATCAATAGTAGGAGTAACCTTCGACTAGTAAATCCACTTTTTGTCTCTCTCCTTTAACCTTCTCATATATATATTGAATTCGATATATACTTTTTATATCCTTATATCTACTTGGTAGAGGTTTTAATTAAATTAAAACCCATACCAAGTTTTTATTTCTAAATAATATTTTTTTTCACATAGTTTCTTAATTCATACTCTGATATATACTATCATCATCTCTTAACAATGAATCAGTTACAAATGTATTACAATCATGACATTAAGCCGAATAAACCATCAAAGTGAACTAATTTAAAAGTGTCTATTACATAAAGAAAGTTTTCCCATTCAGAATCTGGATACTCATCTATGTCATGTATTTTATAGAATCTTATTTCAAACTCTTTAGTTTTGATTTTACATACTTATTTAAGTATGTAAAATTCATGTAACAAAATATATAAAAAATTACTTACTATATCGGGCTTAAATTGGTGTTTTACATAAATACATAGCTGCGCATATATATATCTTGACAACACTTTAGACCGAATTCTTCTATCTTTGTTAATTTCCAATCATTAATAAACTTTTTTTTTTTGGCAAATATAATAGTAGACAACAATGGCAACTTAATCGATTCCCTATTCTCATAAGTGGACCTCTTAGAGTTTGCTTCCAATAAGGCTTTTTTCGTTTTGATTTAGCATTCACCTTTTTACAAGAATTCTTCCTAAATAATTCTAGAAGGTCATCTTGATTAGTGAACGTGAACTTTCGAAAGCAATATAAATCCAATGGACCAAGATTTGTATAAGATAAATAAAAAATATAAAAATCGATTAATTTTTTTTGATAAGCGAATAAAAGTATTTTTCATTTTCAGTCGAAAACCTAAATATTAGTACCGTCTCATAACTCTTTTATTCTGGATTATAAGTAGATTTTATAAAGGAAACTTTATATTCATTTGTGATTTCAAAAATAAGATTCTCAAATTTTCTTTGAAAAATTTTTTTGACCATTGAGTTAAAACTAAATTAATCAGACAAATAATTTCCAATTAGTACTGGGTCGGTACAAGCTTTAATATTGAAAGAGATAGAATCGATAACTAAATTTTCTGATTCGAGACTTAATTTATTTTGCTTCATCTGCTTTCTCCGGTTTAACTAATCGATTTGAAACATAGTCCAACTTATTTTTCAAAACTTTATAAATAAGTAGTACGATTGATGCTTCTCAATTTTGCAACTTCCGTACCTGATAGGTTTTTATTTTCGTTCCAATATTTAGCTTTTTGAATTAAAGTTGGGTTATAAAAATTGACTATGAGAACTAAAATAACACAATAAGTGTCTACGTAGTTATCTATTGGTTAAATTTTTTAAAAATAAACTCCACAAATAAAACTATTTCTTGTTTGCGTCTCTTTTTAATATTTCTATTATTTTATTTAACTTAGATTTAGCTAAGTTAAATAAAATAGTATTATTAATCAATAGGACGCATTGATAATACAGGTTCATTAGCACGATTAATACCTTTTTCAAAACCAGCAGCAGCCGCACGAGCACGACCTGAATGCCACCAGTGACCAATTAAGAAAAAGAATGCTAAGAAGAAATGTGAACAACATAACCATGAACGTGGTGATACGTAATTAACAGAGTTGATTTCTGTCGCTACTCCACCAACTGAATTAAGTGAACCTAATGGAGCATGGGTCATATATTCTGCAGCACGACGTTCTTGCCATGGTTGAATATCATTTTTAATTTTATTAATATCTAAACCATTTGGACCACGTAATGGTTCAACCCATGGTGCACGTAAATCCCAGAATCGCATCGTTTCACCACCAAAAATAATTTCCCCACTTGGAGAACGCATTAAATATTTACCTAAACCAGTTGGACCTTGAGCTGATGAAACATTAGCACCTAAACGTTGATCACGTACTAAGAATGTAAAGGCTTGAGATTGTGAAGCCTCGGGACCTGTCGGACCATATAACTCACTTGGATAAGCTGTATTATTATACCAAGAGTATAATGATGCTGTCCAACCCATAAGTGAAATTGCTGCTAAACTGTAAGAAAGGTATGCTTCACCAGACCATACAAAAGCACGACGTGCCCAAGCAAATGGTTTTGTGAAAATATGCCAAATACCACCAGTAATACATAAAACACCTACCCAGATATGACCGCCAATTACATCTTCCATATTATTTACTGAAACTACCCAACCATCTCCACCAAATGGAGAACGGAATACGTAACCAAAAATAACGATTGGGTTTAAAGTTGGTGTTGTAATATAACGAACATCTCCGCCACCTGGTGCCCATGTATCATAAACACCACCTAAATACATTGCTTTGAAAACCAATAAAAAAGCACCACAGCCTAAAAGACATAAATGAATACCTAAGATTGTCGTCATTTTATTTTTATCACGCCAATCATATCCAAAGAATGGGAATGATTCTTCTAAGGTATCTGGGCCTAGTAGTGAGTGATAAATACCTCCAAAGCCTAGAACTGCTGAAGAAATTAAATGCAGTACACCTACGGCAAAATATGGGACAGTAGTAATAATTTCACCACCTGGACCAATACCATAGCCTAATGTAGCTAAATGTTGCATACAGATAAAACCTTGTTCATACAAAGGTTTTTCTGGGACAAAATGAGAAACCTCAAATAGAATCATTGCACCAGCCCAAAATACCATTAAACCAGCGTGTGCTACGTGCGCACCTAATAATTTACCTGAAACATTAATTAAACGAGCATTTCCACTCCACCAAGCGAACCCAGTAGATTCAATATCGCGACCTGCTATACTACTATTAAAGGGCGTTTCCACGTGGTAATACCTCCTCAGGGAATACAAAGTTTTCATGCGGCTGATCTTGAGCAGCCATCCAAGCACGAATACCTTCGTTTAATAAAATATTTTTTGTATAAAATGTTTCAAATTCAGGATCTTCAGCTGCACGCAATTCTTGAGATACAAAATCGTATGCACGTAAGTTTAAAGCTAAACCAACAATACCAACTGCACTTGTCCACAGTCCTGTTACTGGTACAAATAACATAAAGAAATGTAACCAACGTTTATTTGAAAATGCTACACCAAAAATTTGTGACCAAAAACGGTTTGCTGTCACCATTGAATACGTTTCTTCTGACTGAGTTGGAGTAAAAGCACGGAATGTGTTTGCTGCATCACCATCTTCAAATAACGTATTTTCTACTGTTGCACCATGAATGGCACATAATAAAGCTCCACCTAAAATACCAGCAACACCCATCATGTGGAATGGGTTTAATGTCCAATTATGGAAACCTTGTAAAAATAATAAGAATCGGAAAATTGCCGCTACACCAAAACTAGGTGCAAAGAACCAACTTGCTTGTCCTAATGGATATAATAAGAAAACTGAAACAAATACAGCAATTGGACCGGAAAATGCAATTGCATTATAAGGACGAATACCCACTAAACGAGCGATTTCAAATTGACGTAAACAGAATCCGATTAAACCAAATGCACCATGTAACGCAACAAATGCCCAAAGACCACCAATTTGACACCAACGTGTAAAATCACCTTGAGCTTCTGGACCCCATAAAAGTAATAATGAATGACCCATACTATTTGCAGGTGTTGAAACTGCAGCTGTTAAAAAGTTACATCCTTCAAGATATGAACTTGCTAAACCATGAGTATACCATGATGTTACAAATGTGGTACCTGTCATCCAACCACCTGCTGCTAGATAAGCAGTTGGGAATAATAATAAACCTGACCAACCAACGAATACAAAACGGTCTTTTTTTAACCAATCGTCAATTAAATCAAATAAGCCACGTTCTTGGTTTTGCCCAATAGCAATGGTCATATTTTAATAATCCTTTAATTTAATTATTGTAGAGAGTAAACTTTAGGAAAAAATTTTACTCTAGTCTTATCACCTTCTAATAAGTATTATATAACAATAATCTTAGAAATAATACAAATTAGTATATAATCTATATTATTTAAAATTCTATTAAAGTTACATATTAATTAATATCATCAATAGAAACGTATATAAAGAATAATGCCATACTTAAAGCTGGAAATACTAAACCAACTAGTGGTACTAAAATTGCGGGTAAAAAAGTAGCTGTCATATTTTTATTTTATAAAATTATTTATTTACAACTTAATATTATAGATTATATATAAAAATTAATAATAATAATTAATTTTCATATAAATCAAAAATTTCTCTACTTTTATAGTAAAATTAATATTATTAAATTTAATATTATTATTTTTATAAAAATTTTAAAATATGTTAATTATGGACACTTTATTATTATCTCGTTTACCAGAATCATATGTTGTTTTTAGTCCAATTATAGATGTGTTACCAGTGATTCCTGTTTTTTTCTTATTATTAGCATTTGTTTGGCAAGCAGCTATCGGATTTAGATAATTTAAAAATTATAATCAACCTTAGTAAGTATATAATTATAATTAAACGTTTTTTACGTTTTATTATTCAAATTTAATTAAAATATAAAAATGGTAGAACCGTTATTATCTGGAATAGTTTTAGGTCTGATTACTGTATCTGCATTCGGTCTTTTCGTTGCAGCTTTTTTACAATATCGACGTGGTAATCAATTTGAAATTTAAACATATAAATCCTATAAATTTAGATTTATAGGATTTACAAATCATTCTTATAACTCATCGTAAAATAAAAAATTTAGAAAATGATATTGACTATTTCATATAAATTTAGTACAATAACATATAGGAATTTACTATTTCTATTTTTATTGCTGGTGTAGCTCAACGGTAGAGCAACGGATTTGTAATCCGTAGGTTGGGGGTTCAAATCCCTTCACCAGCTGATTATCCTTTTTTCTACTCTGATAATATTTATACAAATATATAGGATTCTGATTAAAACTGCACGAGAAATTAAAAATTGGGTTACCTGGGACTCGAACCCAGAACTATTCGGTTAAAAGCCGAGTACTCTACCATTGAGTTAGTAACCCGTTCTATATTGTTATTATCTTACCATGAAACTTTAAAAATAAGAAAGTAGTTCTTATTAAGAATTATTTTTACAAAATAATATTTTACTTTAGTAATTTTAAAGTAAAATTATAAATAACATTATTAGTTATTTTATTACTTAAAATTTTATTAAAAATTGATAAATAAGGATTTCAAAAATGATTAATTGGCAAATTATAGGGCAATTATTATCAACTAGTATTATTATGTTAGCCGGTCCAGCAGTAATTGTTTTATTAGCTTTAAAAAAAGGTAATCTTTAATTCTATATATATTTTAATTTGATCCTCTATATAAAAATTTTTCAAAAATATTTATGATAACTGCTTTAACAGCTTTATTAGTTTTAATTTCATTAGGTTTAGTTGTAACAGTTCCAGTAGCTTTAGCTACACCAGGTGAATGGGAGACATCAAAAGATAATTTTACAAAAGTTTTCCAAGCTTGGATAAGTCTTGTTGTTTTAATTGCTGTTGCTGATGGTATTTCTTCTTCAATTTAGAAATTATAGTATAAACTATAATTTCTAAATATTTTAAACTCTTGACATTTTAAATTAGATTTTATATAATTAATTCAAAGATAGTTTTAACCTGTTAGCGGGCATAGCTCAGTGGTAGAGCGTAACCTTGCCAAGGTTGATGTCGCGCGTTCGAATCGCGTTGCCCGCTTACTGAGAAACACTTTCATTTATTTTTTTATAAAATTAAAAAAATACTTTGCCCCCATCGTCTAGTGGCCTAGGACAGCTCCCTTTCACGGAGCAGACAGGGATTCGAATTCCCTTGGGGGTAATATAGTCCATACCTTTTTTTTATTTATGATTTTTTTAGTAGAACTTGACAAATTTATAATTCTATGTAGATCATAAAACTATTTTAAAGGTCTTTATTTTTAAAAACAAATTTTGTATAATTATAAAATATTGAAACTTTTAATACAACATATTAATAAAAAACTTTATGTTATATTTTTTTAGACTTTTACTTCTTTTAATTAACATTGACCAAGAAACAGTACTAAAATGGTTTGGCGTTCGAAATATTAATCATGGCAGTCAATTTTCTGGAGATAATGTTAATATTTTAGTTAATAAAACTGATCTTAGTTCTTTTATTTCTATAAAAACTTTGAAATTAATTCTAATGGAAATATGGCAACGAGTTCAAGATGGTTTAACATTAGCCGATATCGAAAATATTCTTTTTTTTATTCTTTTTATCCGCTTTATTATTTTAACGATTCGTTATAATTTAAAAACTTCATTTATTATAACATTTATTGGACTTTTTGCTGGCTATCTATGGTATAGGCATTTAATTGATTTAATTTCTATGTATCGAAGTATTTTAATCAAGCTTCCATATTTATATAAATTAGGAATTGATGCTGTTCAACTGCGAACGGTAAATAAACAAGTAGTTTTAACAGATTTAAAACTTGGTGATAATGTTCATTGGTATAACCCAGGTCAATTAATTTACTATGCATTTGCAAATGGTCTAAAAACAATAAATCAAGAGATAGGTTTAAGTTATTATATTGACCCCATTTCTATGTTTATTTCCAGGTTAACAGAAGAAACTAAAAGAGATCTGTTACCAATTTATTATAAAGTTTATAATAAAATTATTCCTCAATTTTTCGACGCTCTCAGTAAGTTTTGGAATCAGCTTTCTGGTATAGCAGCTTATGCTGTAATTACTCGAATAGGAAAACGTTACTGTCCTTATCTAGTTCGCTGGCATTGGACATTTTTATTGATTATTGGTTTTATTGAACAAGTTCTTGTTTATTTTGTTTATCGAGTTGCGTATTTTCAAACAAATATTTTAATTCCTCAAACACAATCTTTAACTTATACTGCTCAAAATGTAATTTTACAAGTAAATATTTTAAATAGTTTAATAACCTTCATAATTTCTATACATTTAGGTTTAATATTTTTTGGATTATTTCATGCAATTTGGGGTCAATATTTTTATTTCCCATTTATAGTTGAAAATACAGAACTTCATATTGGTCCGCGACCAAAAAATAGTATTTATAGCGGCGGTAAGACTGCCTGGCAAGATGAAAAAGAAAAAAATATGCAACGCTTACTACCAAAATTTTGGTATGGCTGGTTTGGAAAAGGAACTTCAAATAATAAAAACATTTTATTATTATTTTTTCGTTCGTTAAAAAGAACAATGAAAAAAATTTGGAAGAAATAATCTTAATTTTGATCAGTTTTCTTTTTAACGAACTGATCAAAATAAATCTTATAAATTTATATTTATAATGAAGAACCTAAACCTGAATATGAACCGTAGATAAATAAGGAAAGCATTGTGATTACTGCTAATCCACCTACTAAACCTACAAGCCATAAAGGAATTCTACCCGTGTTTGCCATAAAAAGCTCCTAGTATATATAAATATTAATTGAAAAAATAACTTGAAAATAATACTGCTAAAACAAAAATTAATAAAAGTCCCCAGTAAAGAGAAGTTCGATTTAATTCTACTGCTTGTTTATTTGGATTTGGACCTGTCATAAAAAATTACCTCGTATATATCATATAAATTAATTTATCGTTGAATGAATTGCATTGCAGTAATTCCTCCTAAAAAAAATACTGTAGGAACTGCTAATCCATGAACTGCTAACCAACGGAAAGTAAAAATTGGATAAGCTACAGGTTGATTAATATTTTTTGCCATGATTTTTCCTTAAAATTATAAACCTTTAGTTAAATCTTCTAATTCTTGTTTTGCACTGAATCGATCATTTACCAATGGAATTTGTTGACGATCTTGTGTAAAGTATTCATTTGGACGTGGAGTTCCAAAAACATCATATGCAAGTCCCGTACTAACAAATAACCATCCTGCTACAAAAAGTGATGGAATTGTAATACTATGAATAATCCAATAACGTACACTTGTAATAATATCTGAAAACGGACGTTCGCCGGTAGATCCACCAGACATATTCTATATATTCCTCTATAAAAAAAGATTGTTGCTCAGTCATGTTTTATTCAATTAGGATAAATCCTTAAAAGCGGGCAGGGGGAATCGAACCCCCATCATTAGCTTGGAAGGCTAAGGTTTTACCACTAAACTATGCCCGCATAACTTTATTATAAGATTATACGGGTATAAAAGGCAATAAAATATTATAAATTTTCTAATTTTAAATCCAGAAATTTTGCTAGATTCGCTGCTTGCTGTTCTAATTTTGAAATTGAAGTTGGTTCTTGAACAGGGGTCAAAGGTATTTTTCGTTCATCTTTTAAACATAAATAAATACTACGTGTTGGGTTTAATCCTTCAGTTATTTCTATCCCAATTGAACGAATATTCGTTAATGAATATGTCAATAAAATTTCACGATTTTTTCCAGGAAATCCTTTCCTAACAATTTTAACAAGATTCTCTATTTTATTATATTCATTATATCCGCTTCCAATATCTAAAAATACTGTAAGAAAAATATAAATACTAATACCAAGACTTAGTGTCCCATAAAATAGCATGACTAAACCTTGAGGAATAAAAACTAATTCTATTGGATTTGTAAACGGAAGAAAATTGATTTTAGAATAACTTGATAATCCTGCTAACAAAAATCCAATACCGCCAAAAAACAAAGAAATTGCCCAGAAATAATTACTAAAGCGTCGTGAACCAACAATTCGATCTTGACGAATTTCACTTTGCATATAATCTAGTTTTATAAATATTAAATTAATTTAATTGATTTTAACCCTAAAAATAATCCTGATGTAAGTGCAAAACAAAAACCTACTAATAAAAAATAATCAATAGCTACTGTCATAAAATTTTTCTTATGTTATCAAAATGAAGTTTATAAAAATTTTCCTATATATTAATATATATTATATAGTAATCTATATAAAATTTTTGGTTGGTAAAAATTTTCACAAATTTTAACTTTCCTTATCTTTAACTTAAGTAAAAATTTTCTTATTAATTTAACTAATTTTTAAATTAACTTTATGGCTAATTTTATTAAACCTTATAATGATGATCCATTTGTGGGTCATTTAGCAACTCCAATTACATCATCAGCAGTTACAAGAGCAATTTTACAAAATTTACCCGCTTATCGATTTGGCTTAACTCCATTATTACGAGGATTAGAAATTGGTTTAGCACATGGTTATTTTTTAATCGGTCCATTCGTCAAATTAGGTCCATTACGTAATTCCGATATTGGATTACTTGCTGGTTTTCTTTCAACAATTGGATTAATCATTATTTTAACATTAGGTTTAACAATTTACGGTGTTGCAGCTTTTGGTGAAGGAAAATCTGAAGTTGTAGATAATGACTTACAAACAAGAAAATCTTGGGATCAATTTAAAGGAGGATTTTTTGTAGGGGCCTGTGGAAGTGCCAGTTTTGCTTTTATTTGTCTTTCAAGTATTCCAACCTTTACAACAAATTAATTGTTTATTACTATATAATCATCAAACTACTTCAAATTAGAGTAGTTTGATATATAAAATTATGAAATTATAATCAGAAGATATATGACACCTATAAATTTACAAGAAGAGTATGCTAAAACAGAAATCGCAAAAATTTTAAATCTATTAGATGAAGAGTTGGTTGGTTTAGCACCTGTAAAAGCTCGAATCCGTGAAATTGCAGCTTTATTATTGATTGATAAATTGCGTAAGAATTTAGGAATTTCTTCTGCAAATCCAGGTTTACACATGTCATTCACTGGAAGTCCAGGAACTGGAAAAACAACTGTTGGTTTAAAAATGGCTGATATTTTGTATCAACTTGGTTATATTAAAAAAGGTCATTTATTAACTGTTACTCGTGATGATTTAGTTGGTCAATATATTGGTCATACTGCTCCAAAAACAAAAGAAGTTCTTAAGAAAGCAATGGGTGGAGTATTATTTATTGATGAAGCGTACTATTTATATAAACCTGATAATGAACGTGATTATGGTCAAGAGGCAATTGAAATTTTACTTCAAGTAATGGAAAATCAACGAGATGAACTTGTTGTAGTCTTAGCTGGCTATAAAGAACCTATGGACAAATTTTTTGAATCAAATCCAGGGCTATCATCTAGAATCGCAAATCATATTGATTTTCCTGATTATACTGTCGATGAATTGTTAAAAATTTCTAAAATTATGTTAGATGAACAACAATACCAATTAACTCCAGAGGCTGAAATTGCATTAGGTCAATACATTCAACTACGTAAAGAAAAACCCTTGTTTGCAAACGCTCGAAGTATTAAAAATGCTTTAGATCGAGCCCGAATGCGTCAAGCCAATCGAATTTTTGATAGTCGTGGACAAGTATTAACTAAAAAAGAGTTAGTTAACCTCGAAGCTGAAGATATTTTACAAAGTACAGTTTTTAATTAAATAAAGTTATGAGTTTACTTATTATTGGTGGAACAGGGACATTAGGTCGTCAAATTGTTTTACAAGCTTTAACAAAAGGTTATAAAGTCCGTTGTCTAGTTCGTAATTTTAGAAAAGCGAGTTTTTTAAAAGAGTGGGGAGTTGAATTAGTTTATGGTGATTTAACACGTCCAGAAACACTCCCACCTTGTTTACGAGGTATTACAGCAGTTGTTGATGCTTCAACAAGCCGACCCGATGAGTTAGATTCATTAAAAAAAGTTGATTGGGATGGAAAATTGTCTCTTATTGAGGCTGCCGAAGTAGCTAATATTAAACATTTCATTTTCTTTTCTGCACAAAATATCGAACAATTTGAAAATATTCCATTAATGCGTTTAAAATATGGAATAGAACAAAAGTTACAACAATCAAAACTGCCGTATACTATTTTTAGATTAACTGGTTTTTATCAAGGATTAATTGAGCAATATGCAATACCTATTTTAGAAAATTTACCAATTTGGGTTACTAACGAAAATACTTCTATTTCCTATATGGATACTCAAGATATTGCAAAATTTTGTTTACGTAGCTTTCAAATTCCTCAAACAATTAACCAAATTTTTTTTTTAAGTGGTTTGAAAGGTTGGGTTTCATCAGAAATTATTAATCTATGTGAGCAATTAGCAGGTCAAACAGCAAAAGTTCAAAAAGTTCCATTAATTATATTAAAACTAATGAGTAATTCTTTTGGTTTTTTTGAATGGGGTCAAAATATAAGTGATCGTTTAGCTTTTGTTGAAATTTTAAATACTGAAAATAATTTCTCAAAGTCCACTTTTTATTTATACAAAACTTTTAAAATTGAATCAGAAGAATTAATTCAATTAGATGATTATTTTTTAGAGTATTTTGTTCGTTTATTAAAACGGCTTCGCGATATTAATTTTGAAGATGTTCAGAAGCAGAAAAACTTAGTTATTTAAATGATAAAAATTTCATCAATACAATTAAATTATGGGTGATACAAATTATTTTTCGGGGACAGTCAAAATTTTAAACAATCCAACTCAAAAGTTGGTTCAAAAAAAAACTTTAATGACTAAAGTTTGGGTAGAAATTGCTCAACTTCGTCAAAATAAACTTATTTTAGTAGTTTTTTGGGGAAATTTAGGAGATGAAGTAAAACATATATATCAGATAAATGATTATCTTTTAATAGAAGGATATACTTCAATAAAAAAAACAAATTCAAAATTAAATAAAATTGTTATTACAGGTTTAAAAGTTTATCCCTTATTTTTAACTTTGAGTAAAACATCCACAAAAAATTTAAATCAATCATATTAGCAAATTTTATTTAATTAAATAATTTATAATCTTATTATTTTAGTATAATTAATATTATTAAAAATAATTTTTAAGAAAAATTAAATGTTAACTTTAAAAATTTTTGTTTACACAGCAGTTATCTTTTTCGTTTCTTTATTTATTTTTGGACTTCTTTCAAGTGATCCGTCAAGAAATCCAAATCGTAAAGATTTTGAATAAGCGAAAATTGTCTAAATTTTAAACCACTTTAAAAAAGTCGTTTAAAATTTAGATATTATCAACTTCTCTTTATTATTTAAGTTTAGAAAATTAAAAGTTTTTTTAATAAAAATATATTATAATATATATTAGTAAATTTAATATTTAAAAATTTTTTACCAAATTTTCAATTTAAAATTTTAATTTAAAAATGAAACGTTTTAATTTAATCGCGATTATCTGTGGTTTATTAATAATTTTTAGTCCAGATCAAGTTCGGGCTGAAGTAGGCGGCTTGACTAAATGTAGTGATTCCCCAGCATTTGCAAAAAGACAAAAAACAAGTGTCAAAAAATTAGAACAACGAATGGCAACTTATCAAGCGGATTCTCCACCAGCTTTAGCATTACAACAACAAATTAATAGAACAAATATTAGATTTGAAAAATATGGTCGTTCAGCTTTATTATGTGGTACAGACGGTTTACCACATTTGATTGCTGATGGTCGGTTGAGTCATGTTGCTGAATTTATTCTTCCTGGTTTTGGGTTTATTTATATTTCTGGTTGGATTGGATATGTTGGTCGTAAATATGTAAGGGCAGTAAGTACAACAAAAAACCCAGCTGAAAGTGAAATTATTATTAATGTTCCTTTAGCTCTAAAAATTATGGTCACTGGTTATATTTGGCCAATTTCAGCTTGGCAAGAATTAATTAGTGGTGAACTAGTAGTACCAAAAGATCAAATAACAGTTTCTCCACGTTAACCAATTACTCTAATATTTAATAAAACTATTTATTTTAAGTTATTTTTTATGGAAGATCTTCAAAAATATTTATCGACAGCTCCAGTTCTTTTAACAGTTTGGATGACCTTTACAGCTGGTTTCATTATTGAAATTAATCGCTTTTTCCCAGATATGTTAGGTTTGTATTTTTAATAATTAACAAACAAAAAAGACAATATAACTTTTTTAAGTATAAAATTATGTTTAAAAAGTTGAAAAATAAATTTCAAAATCGTAAAAAGTCAAAATTACAAATAACACCAGGTGAGTCAATTCAAGATTCAATAATTAAGTCTAGTTTTCAAGTTGCTTATGCAACTGGTAATAGTCCAGAAAAAGTTGGTGAGGTTGCGTCGATAGTTAAAGATGTAATGGATGGTGGTATAGCTTTATCTGGTGGTGGTGAAGCTTCTAAATCACTTGCCACAATTGTGTTTAAGGCAGGAAAAGATATTGCTCGTGGTGATGCAACTTGTACAGGTTTATGTTGTGTTTCAGCGACATGTGAATCAGTTGCTGTATTATGTTCAACTATAAGAGTTATTCCATTTAGAGGTCGTATTTATGTTGGTGTAAAAATTATTAGTAAAGGTTGTATGACTTACAGAAATTTATGTGCAGGTGAGAATTGCTAAGTAAATTAAAAAAGGGAATAAATTCCCATCAAAAATCAAGTATAGGATATGGATAGGTCATATAATCCAATTCACATTAAACCCTTTAGTGAAAAAGTTTAAGACAGATATTAAAGAAAAAAAATTCCCAAATTCCCTTCCCTCTATAATTATAATAATTAGGGGGTAAAGGGGTCCTAGGAGAGACAGCGAAGCCCTCAAAAAAGGGCCCCTCCTATACTGATTTACCTAAGATTTCAATTTTTGCCTCGTAATTCGTAAACATCTTTAGAAACGTTTTCTGTTCCTATTTCAGGATTTCGATTTCTCAAGGATAGTTGTTCTACTAAATTGTTTAGAGATCTTTGGGCATCCTGATCCCATCCTGCTTCGCGAACTAGGGTAGGATTTTCCTTTATTCTGTATACAATTTCTATTTTTGCGTCTTTGGCATTTTCGTCTAATTCATACTGCTCTGATGATTTCTTTTTATTTTTTGGATGATTTGAAGGATAATCATAATCAAAAGTTTTTGATTCTTCGTTTTTTGATGATAGATTATTATCATCAAATTCAGGAGCTTCACCGCCATTCCCTGCGCCAGCTGGATTGGCTGCTGCACCGATATACTCATTGGGGTATTTCTCCTCCTGTACTGAGGTGTTCCCACAAACCAAGGACCATCTACTCTTGTTTGAATTTTCGAACAATACCTAGTAGAATCTTTAGACCTCTCAGGTTCAAATGTCATATTTTGTACACAAGCTAACTCACTAAATAATTTTAAGAGCTGTTTTTTGCCAGTACGTGGACCTTTTAACTTAAAACGCCCTTGCATGTGCAATCGACCAGTTTTTTGACCTTGTTCTTTCTGAAATACACCCTCTTCTACTATCTCATTTAGCAAGTTCTGCAATTTCTTATTATCGATAAGTATTCCACTTTCATCTGTATTCCAAGTGAATACCCATTTTTTCTGGTAATAGTGTGCCATGTTTTATTTTTTCGACTAATAGGGTTGGGAGGGGCGCATAGCGCTTACGGTAACGAAGTTACCTGGTAAATCCAGCGCTATGCGCCCCTCCCTTATCCAGTATACTTTTTAGTTCCAATCTTTGTATTATATATATTTGTATTATATATATATTTGAGAACGATGTAAAACGGTAAATTATGCACTTTTAGACTGATAAATCAGGCTATAATAACTTACATAGGGTAAGTAAATTCATGTAAATTTAACAGCATTTTGGTAAATTTTGACCTCATTATATAAAGAAAATCTTGATTTTAAAAATAAAATATTATACAGTAACAATGTATGTATATACTATTTATTCTAGCCGGATAAATTAACTAGTTCAAGTTCCCGCTTGAACTAACTTTTTTTTGTTTAACTTAACTTATGATATAAATAAATAAATGTCAAATTTTATAATTCAAAGAACTCTAACGGATCTGAATCACCCAATAAATCGAAACGACCCTTTTTATCAATAGGTATAGGCTGACCGAAAATCAGCATATCAACCGGAAGAAAAGATAAATTTGACATATCTTCCCCAGCTTCTGCTACATAACTCACAGTAGTATGAACACGTTTACAAACTTTAACAATCTTAGTTGAATTCGTTATTACAGTAATAGCTGGGGCACAAATATACGCTGATAAACTAACCACCACACCAGCAAGACGACGTTTACCGTATGGAATAACTGTTCCTTTTAACGTTTCTTTTACCACCTCAATTAAACCAGTACCTGTTAAAAAACAATATATACCCCGCATTCCATATCGTTTACAACGTGAATAACGCTTAGCATACCGTGAATATTGACCCTCTTCCAAATTATGTAAAATAAATTTATTATGATTTGGTTTAACAACTTGCATTTGATAAATTTTTTCATTTGTAAATATAATTTATAAGATTCAAGATTTGATTTTTTAAAGTCGTTTACTCGACTATTTTTTTAGCTAATTCAACCCTACCAACCCATATTTGTTCTTTTTTCTCGTTCAGTTAATTTTACAAACCTACTATTTTGATCATGCGGTTCGAACTTCGTAATTGCTAATAATTCATTTTCGATTATTGCGTATGCTTGCCAACGGTCTTTTGACAAATAGTGGTAATACCCGGATACGTCTTCGTTCGTAAAGATAATCACGAAGGGAGAGGGTATGATTGATTCCATTGGGGCTCCGAACATCGCTGAAACAATGTGTCCATTCTTAATTTCTTCCAATACCTGAAACATACTGCGGATACTTGTATTTTCATCAAGTGTCCTTGTAAAGTCAAAGCAAAACGCATCAACGTCTTCTTTCTCCGTCATCTTGCAGACCATCATTCTGATTCGATCTGATCGATCTAATGGCAACTTCTTAAAATTCAAGCCTTCTTTCTGTGAACATAAATACTTCAAAAAAGTCGATTTTCCGGCTCCACCTTTTTCATCTTGTATCCAGATGACCTTACGGTCCCTGAATGTTCCACCTAAGGGCGAATTAAGCTCATTTAAGAACTGTTCTTGCCATTTTCTAAGGCAAATCCTTGATCAACCACTCTAGGCGGTGTGCGATATGGATTGACATGTAGTATACGACGTCCAACTGTGCTACCACTCGGGAAATTATTCGGCTGCGCTCTTCCGGGTGAAGTTGGAACTGAAGTGGTACTGTTACCTATTTTAACCAGAATAGCTTGCGAATTTGGATCATCCAATGAATCTAACTCTTAATTTGAGAGTGTTCTTTCAATTGAAGGATTTAGATTTGGTACAGGAGGTTCCACTGCTTCAACAGGACTAAGAATTAACCCAGCTAAACTTGTTGCAATAATAGTTGCCAGTTTTAAAGATGCCCACCATCTACGAAAACCTTTCTCATGAGAAAGACGATAAATTACAAAAAAGAGACTACTTAAAATAGAAAGAAAAATTATATATTTCAAAAATTTCATTGGAAATCCCTGCTAACTATTATATTTATTTTAAATTATACACTTTTTTAAAGTCAACTACAAATTTTATAAAAATACACGTAAAAAGTGTCCATCGAATGGATCACTTTTATGTGTATTATTTATTGCTTGAATTTATTACTTATAGTGCAATAATTCGGGCTTATACTACTAAAAGATGAACCGTAAAATTAAGTTTTTTATTAAAAATGAAACCCATTAGTTCAACATGATTCACTTTTATTGAAATTCATTATTTAAATAGGGTATTTCTTTTTGTTAAAATAAAGATTTATAATCGACATTTTCATATAAATAAATGACTTTAATTTGACTAATATCTTGAGTTTGAAGTTTGTTAATTTTTTTAATAGATCCATCTTTTTGAATTGTTTTAAATTGTAGTTGTATAAACTGGTTATTTATTTGCTGATAAATTGCTTCAATTATCATTTGTTTAAGTGGTGTTTTTTTTTTATTAGAAACACTAAATCTTTTTAAAAATTCTTGAATATAAAATTCTTTCTTTAAAGAGTCTGTAGCAGTAATAGTTATTATTTTACTTTTAACTTGAAACTGATAAATAGTTTTCCAAGTCAAGAAATACTCATTAATTTGAAAGGGATACGTGTATTTATAAAGTTCTTTGGCTATGGCTAGGTTAACAGTCCATAACCTGCCATTCTTTTTAACCTTCAAATAAGGAATAATAACTGAAGTACAAAACTCAAAATCATCAAAATCTTCCAAAGTAAATCTTTGTAATTTAAATATTTGAAATGCTTCTAAATCTTTGAAAATCTGTAATGTTTTTTTTCGTTCATAGTGACTTTTATGGTCGGCACCTATGTAAAGTATAAAATCACTAAGAGAAAACCGAATCATATAATAAACTTGATCATCAAAAGATCGTGTGTCACTTTTTTGTTTGACTTTAAAGGAAAGATAAGAATCGAAGAAAATTAAAAGTTAGTTCTTTATTGTCATTTTTTAAATAAGTGGTTAATAAGCCAATTGTATTTTGTTTTGGAGATGACTGTCTGTACCAATGTAGCAACCAATCTATATAGTAACTGTTTAAGTTTAAGGACTGAAATGATTGTCGATAAAAATGTTTGGGTAAATTGTGTTCAAACTCTTAAATAGAGTTGTCCGTTAATAATTTTTGAAATGATTTAACTAATTGATTTTTTAATTCAAGTTCAAATTGTAATCCATTCTATTTTTGATATACGCGATAACAATTGGAACTAGATCGATTGCCTATCCTCAAAACCAAGCCATTTGATTCAAGTTCCCACTTAGCCTTTCTTCTTTTTGATTTGGCACGTATTCTCTGACAACACTTCTTCATAAAATTTTCTAACTGGTCACTTTGGTCGGTAATTTTAGATTTTCGGAAATAATGAAGATCGATTTGGCCAAGGCTTGCATTTTTCAATTTCAAAATATTCCAATCAAATTTCTGTGCTTGAATAATTTTGTAAAATTGAGCCGCATTAGACCCAGAAAAATGGATTGTGGTTCCTTTCGAGAAACTTTTAAATGATTGATCATATTCCAACTGCCTGAAAGAAACTTGATGTTGGTTTCTTGTAAGATAAAACCAATCATGTGTTGTTTCATTTTGACCTTTCGCAAAAGTGGAATTAAAGGAAAAAACAAGGCTTTTACTTCAATCAACAGACTATTATAGTAAATATTCGTGTAAGTGGATTTATTTAAACATTGGAAAAAGACGAACAACTAAAAAAATTCATGACCATACTCGTTTGTACCAAAGAATAATATTAGCGTTGATTAGAATGAAACCTGAACGACGTAAAGTGAATTTTATATTTAATCCTAAAACCATAAAACCAGTAGTAGTAAATTATTAACAGCAGATTATATTACTTTTAATCCAAAGTTTAATGCTTTGCTAATTCCACAGCTAGTATATCGCCTGAAAGATGGATGGCTGTTTTTATGGATCAACTAGAGCAGTATGTATCGTTGAATAAAGTTTACCCAACGACAATAATAATAGATATGAATATGACTCAGAATGAAAATAACACTAACGTAGAAGCTTTATACTCAACTATTGAAAATATAAAGAATGGGCGAGTAGACACAACTTTTTATGGATGTAATTTAAGTGATTAAGATTTAAATCGCCTCATGTAATTGTTTTTACAAACAACATTCCAAATATGTCGCTTCTATCGTCAGACAGATTTAATTTATTTGCTTTGGCAGATAAAAATCATAATTACACAATTGTTAAATGTGAGGTTAGTTTAGAAATGGAACTTTATAGTAACTCCCTCGTTACTTAGTATTATAGAGCAAGGGTTAGCTGCGATAAGAATCTACGGAATTTTTATGAAAAAATATTAAGTGCCGATATGACTGAGGTTATCATATCAGTATTGGTTAATGAGAATAGTTGTATAAATAATAAACGATTGGATGGGTTATCTTGATTATGAGTTCCAGTTTCTAGGCATTTCCAAACTAAAGCTTGTTCAATATTAGCATTAAAAGGTTTGTATTCAATTTCATCTGGAGCATAACGATCACGAGAATATTTATTATAAAAATAATGATCTTTTACATTTTTGATATTACCCACTTTGAGACTGGATTTTCGGCGATATCATAAGATATTAATATAGCATTCGCTAATCGAATCGTAAATTTTTTCATACTGTTAACATAGTAATATAAACCAGATAATAAATTTTTATAGGACCCCATGATTTTGTGTAAATACTGTATAAGACTTCTTGGCCCAGCATATTTTATTTCTCATATCCGAATAGACTAGGTTTATAATGATTACACTATAACTATTGAAAATGAGGTGTATTCGAAGTAGTTTAAAATCTGAAATTCCACTAATTTATTAACATTATTATAATATAATACTACGCATTACTCCAAGAGCAACACCCCTTAAATTTAGTAATGAATTTTTCTTGACTTAAAAAAAATTTCAGCATGCACATATTTTCAGTAACTTGAGTAATTATTACCTTTCTTACTAAAATTGCTAAACCAACCGTTTTTATTGAAACTAGCTTATTGTCGAGATAAAAAATTAATTGTTTATGCGCAAATCTTCGCTTAGTTCTTAACAGTAATTCTTTTACAAATTTTAATAGTATAACAACAAATTTTTTCTGATAAAAATTCTTCTAATTTAATGGATGTTATATTTTTAGCAGAATAAAAAGACTTTTAAACTTTAACGGATATAATACATTTTGTCGACTCTGCCATAAAAAGCTCACTTCTATTATCTTGCTACATTATATTATAAAAATAATGTTATAAAAAATACCTTTTTTTTAATTGGTAAGTATTTCTAGATTTATTAAATAAAAAATCAGTATCTACTTTGAGACACTTGTTTTTTTTTTTAATAAATCTAGAAACTTATCATTAATGACAAACTAAAAACTAAGTTATAACGATTATTTTAATGATTTAAAATAATAAGTTAGTATCTTCTTGAAAAAAAAGAATTTTATTTTACTTTTAACTGACCTTGTATGATACTATCAGTTAATGCATTTAAAATTAATTTGATAGAACGGACAGCATCATCATTTCCTGGAATTGGAATATCGACTAAATCAGGATCACAATTAGTGTCTAAGACTGAAACAATTGGAATACCTAATTTACGACATTCAGCTATTGCTGTTAATTCCCGTTTTTGATCAATAATAATAGCAATATCAGGTAATTTTTTCATTTTCTTAATACCATTTAAATGTCTTTGTAATTTTTGCAATTCCTTTCGTCGAATGGAAACTTCTTTTTTAGTTAACAAATCAAATGTTCCATCAGCTTCTTGGTGTTCAAGATCCTTCAAACGCTTAATTCGTTGTGTAACAGTTGTCCAATTTGTTAACATTCCCCCTAACCATCTGTGATTAACATAATATGAATCACATCGCTTTGCTTCTTGAGCAATTAATGTAGCTGCTTGACGTTTCGTTCCAACAAACAGAAATGTCTTTCCATCACTAGCTTTAGACTCTAAATAATGACTAGCTTCTTTCAATAAAGTTGCAGATTGGACTAAATCTAAAATATGAATGTTATTGACTTCACTATAAATATACGGGAACATTTTGGGATTCCAACGATAAGCTTTATGACCAAAATGTACACCTGCTTCTAATAACTGCGCTAAACTAATATTAGACATAAAATTTTAAATGACTTAATGAATGATAATTTATAAAATAATAATAACATATCATATCAAATATGAATCAAGTTGTCTATTATTTTATTAATTTAATTTAATTTTTAATTGGTGTAAGAGTATATTGTTGAAGTAATTGTCTAAATTCATCCCCATTAAGAGTTTCAACATCTAATAATTGTTCAACAATAAAATCAATAATAACTCGATTATCTAAAATAATTTTTGTTGCAACTTTCTCACAATGGTTTACAATTTTACAAACTTCATTATCAATACGATCAGTAATTGCTTCATTATCACCTCCTAAAAAAATTTGGTCATTATTCTCATCTTCTAAAGCAATCGGACCAATACTTGACATTCCGTATCTAGTTACCATTTGCCGAGCAACATTTGTAACCTGTTGCAAATCGTTACTTGCACCTGTAGTGATCTCTTGATCACCAAAAACAACTTTTTCAGCAACACGCCCACCCAAAGTTGTAATAATTCGAGCTAATAATTGAGACCGTGAAACTAAAGTTGCATCTTCTTCTGGTGCAAACCAAGTCAGACCTTTTGCTCCACCACGTGGAATTAAAGTTACTTTTTCCACCGCATCATGATTTTCTAATAATGAACCAATAATAGCATGTCCTACTTCATGATAAGCAATTAATTTTTTATTTTTTGTATCTTCCATACTCGAACCAGCAATTCCGCCAATAATTCGATCAGCAGCTTCATTCACTTCATTTTTCGATATAGTTTGTTTCTTATATCGGGTTGCCAAAATAGCTGATTCATTTAATAAATTAGCTAAGTCAGCCCCTGAAAATCCAGGTGTTCGATTTGCTATTTGAACTAATGAAATATCTTCGTTTAATGGTTTATTTTTAGCATGAACTTTTAAAATACCTAATCGTCCTAATCGATCTGGCAAACCAACAGTAATTTGACGGTCAAAACGTCCTGGACGTAATAGAGCTGCATCTAAAATATCAACCCTATTTGTTGCTCCAACAACAATTACCCCTTTATTTTCTTTAAAGCCATCCATCTCTGTTAATAATTGGTTTAAAGTTTGTTCTCGTTCATCATTTCCACCACCAATACCAGCTCCACGTTCACGGCCAACAGCATCAATTTCATCAATAAAAACGATACAAGGTGTATTTTCAGATGCTTTTTTAAATAAATCACGAATTCGCGCTGCTCCAATACCAATAAACATTTCCACAAATTCCGATCCTGCTACACTATAAAATGGAACACTTGCTTCATTTGCTAATAATGTTTTTCCAGTTCCTGGTGGGCCGACTAATAAGACACCTTTTGGTATTTTGGCACCTACTAATGTATAACGTTCAGGCTCTTTTAAGAAAGAGACAATTTCTTCAAACTCTGCTTTTGCTTCATCAATACCAGCAATATCATTAAAAGAAATTCCTGTATCTGGTTTTTGATCAAAACGAGCAGGAGACTTACCTAAATTCATTGGGGAATTTCCTGCATTTTGGGAAAAGTTATCAGAATTCTGAAAGAAAAATATTAGACCAGCAATAAAAATTAATGGTAAAATTAAATTTGTAGCAATTGTTACTAATAAACTTTTTCGTGGAATTGGATGAGCATCAAAATTAATATTATAATCTTTTAATTTTTGAATAAGTTGTGAAGCCCCTACGGGAATTTCAACACGAATAGATTGTGGTCGATTTCCCAATTCAGGACTTGAAGCTAAAACAATAGCATTTCTACTATTATCATATAAATCAACTTGTTTAACCCAACCTAATTCTAAATATTCTAAAAATCTCCCATAAGTCATTCGTGAGCTACTCGAATTATTAGTTAATTCCTGTTTTGGTATATCTAAATTTCCAAAAGCACTTGTCATATTCGAAACACGAAGACCAATAAAAATGCAAGCTGATATAAAGAATCCAATAAGAACTTTTTGTATTGTATTACGATCCATTTTTTTTTTTATTTGTATACTTATGAACATTATAACATAGAAAATATTTTAAAACCAACGCTTTTCAAATTTTTATTAATAAATTTTTTATTAATTTATTATGATATATATAGTGTAATAATACTTTCAGTTATTACGAAAGTTTATTCAAATTAATTTAAAAATTAAAAATTTTATGATCAATCGAGGATCAACAGTCCGTATTTTAAGAAAAGAGTCATACTGGTTTAATCAAATTGGAGCTGTGGCAACTGTAGATCAAAGTGGAATTCGTTATCCAGTTGTCGTTCGTTTTGAAAATGTAAATTATAGTGGAACTAATACCAACAATTTTGCTTTAAACGAATTAATTGAAGTTAAAGCGAACGAAAAATAATCTTTTAATTTCAAAATTAATTAATGGATTGCTTCTTTTAAAACTTTTAGTAAAATGAGCAATTTTCATCTGTAGTTCCATGTTGATATTCATGAAAAAAAAGGTATCTGTAAATATGTAATATAGTTGTTGAACTAACATTTTCTTTTGATGTGGTAAACCAAGTAATTTGTAGGGTATTTTTGGATTCTTAGTAATTAGGAGTACTTTAAAAGTTGTCCATGTAAGGACTTTTTTTAAAGTACTTACACTATTAAAAATTTTAAATTAGGATCTAAAAATGTCGATAATTATTTAAATAAACACTGAGTTAGATGAAACATTGAATTATCAAAAAAACAATTAAGCTGTAGATTATTGCATTAACCTTTAGATTTGGTGCATAACCTCCGAGATATAATCAAATTTTAATAATGGTGACTATAATCACTATCATCAAAGCTTGGAAGAAATTGAAACAAATAATCAATCAGTTAATATTATTCAAATTAAAACTGGTTCTGGAGCTCGAGCAAAAGCTGATGCTCGTGCTTATCACCCTAGGCAAAATAAAAATCCAAAAGTTACAAAACTAGCTGTAAACGTTTTTACTGAGGCTTTGGTACCAAATTTTTCGAAGAGGTAGTGGATAGTTGGGCACATCGGTCTCAGGCACTCTTTGGGCCAGGTTACTATACTTTAAAAAGTTAATAAGGTGTACCGGGACCTATAATACTTCTACAAGATAAACAGAATCCAAATACATCGATAAAGAACTCTATACCAGAAATAACAACGTATGAGGGAGTAAAAGTTACATTAAGTGATAAGTCGTTAAACCATTTAACGTCTAAGTATGGTCATAAATTCTATATTAAAGCTCATTTACTATCTAACCCTAATCAAAATCTAATAATTATTTCCTTACAAACTCTTGCCATATAAAAGGATTATTTAAAATTTCTTTAAATTGCGGTTTTCTCTCTAAAAAACCCATTTGCCATTGATGTTTGTAAATCTTACCTGAATATTGTTCGTAAATAAAATTAGTTTCTTTTAAACAGTAATTTTTCATATCTTCTAAATTAAATTGTATTTGTACATTAATATGACCTTCTATCTTTTCTTCAAAAGCTTCTAACACCTTTTTTTTAGTACACAAAGAATTAGCTTTTATAGCTAATTGATAATGCGGTTTCTGTTCTAGTTTCTAACTGGCCCATAAAATCTTAAATATCAGTACAATTTTTGTCCACATTCTGTAGCCGAATCTAATTTAAGATATCCGTCATAACAAATCTATCTGGAAACTTTAATTCTTTCAATTTATTCTCCATTCCTAAACTTGACATAGATTTCTAATCTATCGTTTCATCAAATTTTGGATTTATCACTATACCAAATAATTTCGATCTAATTACGTTTTTCTTCTTTTCTTTTGTAACTTTCATTTTATAATTTATATTTCTCAATTAATTAATTTTTCATACATAGCCTTAAGAGAACGGACCCACTATCGTTTAACCATGTACTCCGTACATAGAACAAGACAACGATAGTTGTAAGAACTTCAAGAAGTTATATATATGCGCAGCTATGTATTTATGTAAACCAATTTGCAAATTTAATAATAATAAGTTTTCATTTTTGATAATGCTTCTTCTGTAAAATATCTTAGTTCTTCTTCATCTATTTCATAGTCTTCTCTTAATAATAGATCTGCTTCGAATACATCTAAATCGGTAAACAATTTTGATATCATTGATAAAAGACCTTGAAATTGTTCTAGTTTTAAATTATCTATAATATAAAGCATGTCTTCCCATCCAGCATCTTTTCGGCAACTTAAATCTCTTATTTTATAAAATCTTGTTTCAAATTCCGTATTACTTATTTGTTTGTCTAAAAATTCTTCTAAAAACTTAATATAGTCACTCAAGTTTTGCCAATGATAATAATCGAATAATAACGTATTACACTTCAGCCCTAATTAATTAATTTCTTTCATTATAAAGAACCTCTTTTGATCATATTTTCTAATTGGTCACCTTTTAACAATGATATAAATTCATTAATTTTCGGATTACCCATTACATTTAATTTTGGTTCTAGATTAAAATAATGATAGGCTTCCATTCCTCTATAAGTAGCTAAATAAACGAGTATCTATTGATCTCATATGTTCTATCAACTTTCTCTCAAATAAATTTATTGTTCTTGAACTACAATTCCCCGAAACTCCGAACTTCTTAGCATGTTGGAATTTCTTTTGAAGTTTCTTTTTTTTAAACGTACAATTTAAGTCCGGCTCAAAATGTGAGTCATTATTATTTGTTAATGAAGCTGGTGTTTTAAAAAAACCATAATTTCGACATTGAGGTTTACAATTTCGATATTTCGGTAGTGTAGAACTAATAGGAAGTAACATGAACTCCTCTACGAATAGATCAGCATTCACCCTTGAAGATCTAAAAAATAGTATTAACATACAAGTTAGAAGAAATTTTCGGCTACGTTTTTTAGCCATTTTCTTTAAATAAATTAAATTAAACAAGAAAAAATTATATAGTGTTAAGTATAACTTTCATTCTATAACTTTTTCTCTAGAAATAAGGGACTATAATTTATCAGTCTTTTATTTGTATCTACTATTATAATAGAATTACATAATTATTCTTATTATGTAATTTTGAATGTAAAGTTCACTATAGAATCTTGATCGATACTTTCCATAAATTGTATTGCTTGTATTTTAATATAATTAGGAGAATTGTTCATATTTGTTACCAAGTCTTTTATATATTGAGTGGTCTAACCAAATCTTTCTAAGTTACCTCCTTCTTTCATCAACCATGATTTATCAAAAGTTATTAATTCATATTGTTTTAAAAATTTTACTTCTTCTAAAGTTAATTTTTTAATAGATACTGTCCATCTTGTATATTCCAGGCTCTACGAGATACCTTTTTCAAGTAGGGACTAATTTTACATGGCCAAATTCTATTTTCATACTGTTTACCGCCTAGTCGCCACAGTCTCCATCGATCTACACTTAAAACTGATAAATCTGGCACGTTATTTGATATTACAACTATATGTACATCTGATATCTCTATTTTTTATGCTTACCCCCAAAAGTTGTTTCTAAATGACTAGATTTTGCATCTTCCATCAAAGCTGTTGCTGATATGATCTTGCTGGCATCTAAAGCTCGTGGAAAATCAAAAAATATTACTTTTGGATCTTTATAATGTTTCATCCAATAATTTTCAATTTTCTTTACAAGAGTTAATTCCATCCTGTCTAAATTATCTATCTTCATTAAGATACCATCTGACGGAATTTCAGATACATAAGCTCGCGCAAAAGATGATTTCCCAGTATTACCAACTGGACCAATTATCCAATCCACTGTTCGATCATCAGGTACCTTAGCCAACAAAAGAGCAACGGACTCGAACTCAACTGAATAACTATAATAAATCGAAAGTTCGTTAGAAAATCACAAGTATTTGGACAAGGAAGATCCTGAAGCGTTTGATACCTTATTAAAATTTCCGGTGATAATTACAGAAAATTTTTATTATTCATAAAAACAAGGATATATCAACTTAGCGAAAGGTTTCCTGGATTCAACGCTACCTTTTTTTTACAATTTTGTTTAAAGAAAATTAATTGACTGGACAATATTTTCTTCAGGAGTTCTTTATCGATTCGATCTATGTTATTATTGACAAAAAATAATCCAAGACAAACTTTCTATTAAAGAATTTTTGTCCCATTGTCACAACAAACTAAGATTAACGAATAAAAATGTTAACTTTGAGAAAAATTATAAACATCTTATTTTAAAAATTGGCAATCGAAAAAGTAATCATTATTCTCGTATATATGAAGGAAAAAATTTTTTTAAATTTGAACAGGAAATGAAAGGAAGATTTCTTCAAAAATATAATACTTTATTGGTTCAAAACTGGTTGGAAAAATATTGCCTCTTAATTACTTTTACACTGATTGGTTAGTCATTAAATTACGACCAATTCGCAAACAATCGCTTCCACAATTTTTTTTAATAGCTAATATTTCCAATCAAATCATTTATCTCTATTGGATGACCGAAAAACTTTTTAATTATATTACAGTTTTTGACTTATGCTTAACAATTGGATTCTAAAACTGACTCTTTAGACAATTTTGTTACCAGATTTTTTTTTAAATAAAAATACAAAAGATAAATTTCAAATTGAACTTGAAATTCTAAAAGTTTTTTATTCTGCAAGTATTAAAAAAGAATTCTTAGGTTCCTATTCCTCTGTCTTATCTAATCAACGAAGAACAAAAATTAAAAAATTATTTATTCAATTAATAGGTAATTTAAAAGAGCATAATTTAACAAAATCTGTTTATAAAATTATTTCTAATGGACTGCTTATTGATATAGATGAATTCACTACTACTAATATTAAAGACGGTTTTGTTATATACGAAAAACTTTTTCTTTTAATTTTTGTAAGTTTAATATGTTTAGAACTTTTATGATAATTAAATTTTCATTTTTAGAGTATTGGTAAGTAATGGTCTAAAATGTTATATAAAGATAGGTATAAAACAGTATTCATAGTAGTGTGCAAACTTTAAAATCTGTGTTTATTTTTTAAATTATTTGAATTATTTTTAATAAATTTATACTTATCATTTTTATCACTAAAATTAGTGATAAAAATAAACGAATTTTGTTTCTAATTTTTATTTAACAAACACGTCTTTTGATGCAGCAATAGCATCTTTTAAAGCAGTTTCCGCCTCTTCCGTAAATTGATTTGTTGAAGTAACAAGTTTAATATATGAATTATTTGATGTTTCTAAATATGATAATAAACTTGCACAATATTTCTTAACATTAGCGACTTCTAAATCATCTAAGAAACCATTAATTCCTGTATAAATTAATGCAACCTGTTGTGCTACTGATAAAGGCGAACTTTGTGGTTGTTTTAATAATTCACGTAAACGTGTTCCACGAGCTAACTGTTTTTGTGTCGCTTCGTCTAAATCAGAAGCAAATTGCGAGAAGGCTTCTAACTCAGCAAATTGTGCCAATTCTAATTTTAACTTACCTGCAACTTTTTTCATTGCTTTTGTTTGCGCTGCAGATCCTACACGTGATACTGAAATACCAACATTAATAGCCGGACGAATTCCTGAATTAAATAAATCATTTGATAAGAAAATTTGTCCGTCAGTAATTGAAATAACATTCGTAGGAATATAAGCTGATACATCACTAGCTTGTGTTTCAATAATTGGTAAAGCAGTCATACTACCACCGCCTAATGCATCACTTAATTTTGCTGCACGTTCTAATAATCGTGAATGTAAATAGAATACATCACCGGGGTATGCCTCACGTCCTGGAGGACGGCGTAATAATAATGACATTTGACGATATGCCATAGCTTGTTTTGTCAAATCATCATAAATTACTAACGTAGCTTTACCTTTATACATAAAATATTCAGCCAAAGCAGCACCTGCATAAGGAGCAATATATTGTAAAGTTGCTGGATCATTTGCACTTGCTGATACAATAATTGAATATGACATTGCACCTTTCTCTTCTAAGATATTTACAACTTGTGCAATTGTGGATGCTTTTTGCCCTATTCCAACATAAACACAAACAACATCTTCTGTTTTTTGATTAATAATCGTATCAACGGCAATCGATGTTTTACCTGTTTGACGATCACCAATAATTAATTCTCGTTGTCCACGACCAATTGGAATCATCGCATCAATTGATGTAATACCTGTCTGTAAAGGTTCACAAACTGATTTACGACTAATAATACCAGGTGCCATTGCTTCTAACAGTTGACTATCTGTAGCTTCAACTTCACCTTTACCATCGATTGGAATACCTAAAGCGTTTACAACCCGTCCTAAAAATGCATCACCAGTTGGAATTTGAGCAATTCGGCCTGTTGATTTTACTGTACTACCTTCTAAGATTTGACGTCCATTACCCATTAGTACAACACCAACATTATCATTTTCTAAATTTAAAGCAATCCCGATTGTTTTATCTTCAAATTCTAAAAGTTCTCCACTCATAACTTGGTCAAGACCATAAACTCGAGCAATGCCATCACCAACTTGTAAAACAGTACCAATATTATCTACTTTAACATCTTGATCATATTGTTCAATTTGCTCACGGATAATACTACTAATTTCATCTGGACGAATGTTTATCATTGTATTATTTTTTAAAATATAAAAAGGTTAATAGAATTTTTTATAATTAAATTTCTAAAACAGTATCTAAATGTTTTGCTAACTGTTGCAATTGATTTTTAACAGTAAAGTCAATAATTTTTGATTCTGTTTGAATTAAAAAACCACCAATTAAACTCGGATCAATTGTAATTATTAATCTAATTTCACGTGCGTTTGTTAACTCTTTTAATTTCTGAATTAAAGTTTCTTTTTGTGCATTTGTAAATTCAGATGCTGTTGAAATTTCAATCATCTTAATTGAAGCAGCCTCATAAACTAATTCTAAATAACTATTAATAATTGTACTTAAAACGTTAATTCGATCACGCTCTACCAAAATCATTAAGAATTTAAAAGTTTCTATATTAATCTGGGATTTTAACGTTTTTGCTAAAACCTCACGTTTTGCGTTTTTATTTATAATTGGATTATTTAGATATGTCATTAATTCTTTGCTTTCATTAAAGAAAATATCCAAATTTTGAAAATCGGCTGTAATTTGGTGCATAATATTTTTTTCAACCGAAAAATCAAATAAGGCACGTGCATAAGGTCGTGCAACTTTTTCAGTTAACGGATTTCCACTCATAATAAATCTCCTTCTAATTTATTAATGGTTTCATTAATTAATGTCGCCGCTCGTTCTTTTGATTTAAATGTTTCTTTTACACTACTAACTGTTCTTTGTAAAACAAGAGAAACAATTTGTTGTTTAATCTCTAAAAAAATTTGGCGTTCTTTTGATCTAAAAGTTGCTAATGCACGTTCAAAACGAATAGCTAAATTTTTTTTAGCTTGTAACGCATCTGAATCCAGTATAACTTTTTTTGTCGCAATTGTTTCATTTTTGATTTCGCTAATAACCAGATTAGCTTGATTTAATTGCTTTTCGGCTTCAACTAAACGTTTTTTAGCTTCGTTTAAACGATCTTCTGCATCTTGAACACCTTTTACAATCACAGTTTTTCGCTCTTCTAATAATGATCCTAAAAAATCCCGGCCTGTATAAATTAAAATTGCAACTAATATAAGAATATTAATTAAACCTGTTTCTAGAATATCGGTATTTAAACTAATACCTTCCTGTTCGGCAAGTAATGTAAAAATTTGATCAAAATTTTCCATGTTTTCGAGTTTTTATATAAACTGTTCACTTATAAAAAGGAAAATTACACATAACAAAAAATTTAAATAGCTAATCGCGTTTCAATATTTTCACATAATGATTGAACAACTTCATCTAAACTATTAAAAGCAATATCTTTTTTAACAAAAAGATCTTTTGTAATAGTATCTAATAAATTATCAATATATTTTTGGGAAATATTTAGTTCAACTTCTAAGATTTCTTTATGAATTTTTTGTGATTTTGTAATTTCTAATTGGGCTTCTTTGCGGACGCTATCTAATTCTTGTTCATAATTAGTCGTTAATTTATTGGCTTCCGCTAATGTTTCTGATGCTTTACTTAAATTAGTTAGAATATATTCTTTACGTTCATCAATCACTGTTAATAATGGATTATATAAAATAATATTTAAAATAATCATTAATAATAAAAATTGAATCGCGACTAATGGTAAAGTTGCATCAAAATCAAATAATCCGCCAGGTCCACTAACTTTTGAACTTGAAATTAATATTGAAAGATTCATCATATGAAATCTATATGCTATAGTATAGAATTAAAATTGGTTAAATAAAAACTCATTACTAAATTTCATGAGTTTTCATTTATTAAATAATAACTTTCTAAAAAAAGAATTTACTTCTCTTTAAATTAACCATTAAATGGGTTAGCAAATAATAATGCTAAAGCTACAACAAGACCATAAATAGTTAAAGCTTCCATGAAAGCTAAACTTAATAATAATGTACCACGAATTTTGTTTTCTGCTTCTGGTTGACGAGCGATCCCTTCAACAGCTTGACCTGCAGCATTACCTTGACCAATACCAGGGCCAATTGCAGATAAACCAATTGCTAAACCAGCAGCAATAACAGAAGCAGCAGAAATAATAGAATCCATAATAAAATTTAAATTATATATATAATTTTTAAAAAATCTGATTGAAATTAACTACAAATATATTACTCAAGAGCTTCTGCAATATATGCAGCAGCTAATGTTGAAAAAATTAATGCTTGAACTGAGCCAGCAAAAATTCCTAATAACATAATTGGTAATGGAATTACCAATGGAACTAATGAAGTTAACACTGTAACAGTTAATTCATCAGCTAGTATGTTTCCAAATAATCGAAAACTTAATGATAACGGTTTTGTAAAATCTTCTAAAATATTAATTGGTAAAAGAAGTGGAATTGGTTCAATATATCGTTTGAAATAACCGAATCCTTTTTTACTTAAACCTGCATAGAAATAAGCAAATGAGGTTAATAAAGCTAAAGCAACAGTTGTATTAATATCATTAGTAGGTGCAGCCAGTTCTCCTTCTGGTAATTCAATTAATTTCCAAGGAACAATGGCACCTGCCCAGTTACAGCCAAATATAAAGAAAAATAATGTGCCAATAAAAGGGATCCATTCTTTATAAAAACTTTCACCTAGTTGATCTTTAGCAATATCTGTAACAAAATCAACAGCAGCTTCCATAAAATTTTGGAAGCTATGTGGAATTCGCTCAGCATTAGTACTGCCTAAGAATGCTAAGATGAATAAAACCACTAATACAAACCAAATAACTACTAAAACTTGTCCATGAATTAAAAAACCGGCAAAATTCCAGTAAAAATGCTTTCCAACTTCTGCTTCCGCTAATAGTGTAAACGTGTTTGAATAAAAAATTTCTGGGTACATAAAATTTAACTAATTTAGTAAATTACCCAATATTAAAAAATATACAGGAACAATTATTATTATAATAACTTTGTCTAAATTTTAGGGTTATTATTATCTTAAAATTCTTAATTAATTAAAAATTTATTATTTCAACCATTCATAACCTTTTTTTTCTAATTTTTTAGCTAATTCAAATGAACCAGTTTTTATGATTTTTCCATTTTGCATTACATGAACATAAGTTGGTTTAATATATTCTAATAATCTTTGATAATGAGTAATTAACACAATCGATTTTGAAGAATCCATAAAATTATTAATTCCTAATGAAATTGTTTTTAAAGCATCAATATCTAAACCAGAATCTGTTTCATCTAAAATTGCTAATTCAGAATTTAATAGAATCATTTGCAGAATTTCATTACGTTTTTTTTCACCACCTGAAAATCCTTCATTAATATTCCTACTTAGAAATAGTGGTGACATATTGATTAAGTTTAACTTTTCATGAATAATAGTTAAAAACTCAATCGGGTCAACTGTAGGTTTATTATGAAATTTTTGTTTCGCATTATATGCTAAACGTAAAAAATCTTCATTTGTTACACCTGGAATTTCAATTGGATATTGAAAAGCTAAAAATATACCTAAATGCGATCGCTCTTCTGGTTCTAATTTTAAAATATTTGAACCTTTAAAAATAACTTGACCATTTGTAATAGTATAAGCAGGATGACCAGCTAATACTTTTGAAAATGTACTTTTTCCAGATCCATTTGGTCCCATAATGGCATGTATTTCACCTTTATTGATAGTTAAATTTAAATTTTTTAAAATTTGATTTTCATTAATTGAAACTTGTAAGTCTTTGACTTCTAACATAGGAGTATTTTCATTCATTATCCAACACTTCCTTCTAATTTTAATGTTAATAATTTATCGGCTTCAGCAGCAAATTCTAGCGGTAATTTTGTAAAAATATCACGGCAGAAACCACTAATCATTAATTCGATAGCTTTTTCTAAACAGATTCCTCTTTGTAAGAAGTAAAAGATTTGTTCTTCACCAATTTTAGAGGTTGATGCTTCATGTTCTAGTTTTGTTGTCGAATTTTGAATTGAAATAAATGGAAATGTATTTGCGTTTGAAGAATTTCCAATTAATAATGAATCACATTGTGAATAATTTCTAGCTCCGACAGCTTTCTTTGTCACTTTAATAAATCCTCGATAACTATTTTTAGATTGGCCTGCTGAAATTCCTTTTGAAATAACTTGACTTTTAGATTTTTTTCCAATGTGTATCATTTTTGTTCCCGTATCTGCTTGTTGATAATTATTGGTTAAAGCAACTGAATAAAATTCACCTTGTGATTTATCTCCTATTAATACGCAACTAGGATATTTCCACGTGATTGCAGAACCAGTTTCAACTTGGGTCCATGAGATTTTTGAATTAGTGCCTGAACATAACCCACGTTTTGTAACAAAATTATAAATCCCACCATTACCAAATTCATTTCCAGCATACCAATTTTGGACAGTTGAGTATTTAACAGTTGCATTTTCTAATGCAACTATTTCTACAATTGCAGCATGTAATTGATTAGTATCATATTGTGGGGCGGTGCATCCTTCTAGATAATTAACTTTACTATTTTTTTCAGCAATAATTAAAGTCCGTTCAAATTGTCCTGCCATTTGATCATTAATGCGAAAATATGTTGAAAGATCTAATGGACAAATTATATTTCTTGGTATATAACAAAATGAACCATCAGTAAAAACGGCAGAATTTAACGCGGAAAAGTAATTATCACCAGCTGGTACAACTGAACCTAAATATTTTTCAATTAAATTCATATATTCACAAGTCGCTTCAGAAATGGAACAAAAAATAACACCATCTTTACTTAATTCTTCTTGAAAGGTTGTTCCAATAGAAACACTATCAAAAACAGCATCAATAGCAACATTTGATAGTCGCTTTTGCTCAGTTAACGAAATACCTAATTTTTCAAACGTTTTTAATAATTCCGGATCAACTTCTTCTAAACTAGTTAATTTTTTCTGTGATTTTGGAGCTGAATAATAAATAATATCTTGATAATTAATTTGAGGAAATTTTAAACAAGCCCATTCAGGATGAGTCATTTTCTTCCACTTTTGATAAGCTTTTAAACGAAACTCTAATAAAAATTGTGGTTCATGTTTTTTCTGTGAAATTAACCTTATAACTTCTGTATTTAACCCTTTTTCAATTATTTCTTTGTCAATTTTTGTTGAAAAACCATATTGATAAGTCTGATTAACTAATTTAGTTATATTTGTATTTAAAATTTTATTTGATTGATTAACCATAGATTTTTAAAAATAAGTGATGTAATGTATAGATGGTTTTTATTGAAATTATTTTATAAATGATAAAAAGTTCTGATTAATATTATAAAAAACTTAAATTTAAGATTATCTATTTATCAAAAATTTTTAATAAAGTTATTCTAAAAAGTTATTACATTTATTAGCTATAAATATATTTTGAGAGAACGCAAAACCGATTATAATTAATATTAAGGTTGTAAATTAGTCAAATAAAAATTCAACCAACAGAACTAGTTTATAAAATTAGTTAAATATCTATTATATATTGCCTTTTTATTCTAAGGAGAAATCAATGTCTCAATCTGTATCAGAACGGACTCGAATTAAAAGTGACCGTTACGAATCTGGTGTAATTCCTTACGCTAAAATGGGTTACTGGGATGCTTCATATGCAGTAAAAACTACTGATGTTTTAGCTTTATTCCGTATTACACCACAACCAGGTGTAGATCCAGTAGAAGCTGCTGCTGCAGTAGCTGGTGAATCTTCTACAGCAACTTGGACAGTTGTATGGACTGATTTATTAACAGCTTGTGACCGTTATCGTGCGAAGGCTTACCGGGTAGATCCAGTTCCAAATACACCTGATCAATATTTTGCATTTATTGCATATGAATGTGATTTATTTGAAGAAGGATCTTTAGCTAACTTAACAGCTTCGATTATTGGTAACGTTTTTGGATTTAAAGCCGTATCAGCTTTACGTTTGGAAGATATGCGTATCCCACACTCATACTTAAAAACATTCCAAGGTCCTGCTACTGGTATTGTAGTAGAACGTGAACGTTTAAACAAATACGGTACACCATTATTAGGTGCAACAGTAAAACCAAAATTAGGTTTATCTGGTAGAAACTATGGTCGTGTAGTATTTGAAGGTTTAAAAGGTGGTTTAGACTTCTTGAAAGATGATGAGAATATTAATTCACAACCATTTATGCGTTGGAGAGAAAGATTCTTAAACTGTATGGAAGGTATTAACCGTGCATCGGCTGCTACTGGTGAAGTTAAAGGTTCATACTTAAACGTTACTGCGGCAACAATGGAGGAAGTATACAAACGTTCAGAATATGCGAAAGAAGTAGGTTCTATCGTTATCATGATCGATTTAGTTATGGGATATACAGCAATCCAAAGTATTGCTTTATGGGCTCGTGAGAATGATATGCTTTTACATTTACACCGTGCTGGTAACTCAACTTACGCACGTCAAAAAAATCATGGTATCAACTTCCGTGTAATTTGTAAATGGATGCGTATGTCGGGTGTAGATCATATCCATGCTGGTACAGTTGTAGGTAAGCTAGAAGGTGATCCTTTAATGATTAAAGGTTTTTATGACACTTTACGTTTAACAACTTTAGATGTTAATTTACCTTATGGTTTGTTCTTCGAAATGTCATGGGCTAGTTTACGTCGTTGTATGCCAGTTGCTTCTGGTGGTATTCATTGTGGTCAGATGCACCAATTAGTTCATTATTTAGGTGATGACGTAGTATTACAATTTGGTGGTGGTACAATTGGTCACCCGGATGGTATACAAGCTGGTGCTACAGCTAACCGTGTTGCTTTAGAAGCAATGGTATTAGCACGTAACGAAGGTGCTGACTATTTTAGTCAAGACGTTGGTCCACAAATCTTACGTAATGCGGCTAAAACATGTGGTCCTTTACAAACAGCTTTAGATTTATGGAAAGATATTAGTTTCAACTATACATCTACAGATACAGCTGATTTCGCAGTAACACCAACAGCAAACGTATAATATAATATTTTATAAAAATTAAAGGAGTATTTGAATAGTGAGACTTACACAAGGTTGTTTCTCTTTCTTACCGGATTTAACTGATCAACAAATTGAAAAACAAGTTAGTTACGCAATCTCAAAAGGTTGGGCAATGAATGTTGAGTGGACAGATGATCCACATCCACGTAATAATTACTGGGAATTATGGGGTTTACCATTATTCGATATTAAAGATCCTGCGTCTGTAATGTTTGAATTACAAGAAGCTCGTAAAGCTTGTGCAGCTGGTTATATTCGTATGAACGCATTTGATGCAAGTTACGGTGTTGAAAGTTGTGTTATGTCATTTATTGTTAATCGTCCAGCTAATGAACCTGGTTTCTATTTAGAACGTTCTGAAGGAAAAGGTCGTATGGTTAATTATACAATTAAATCATACAGTGTACAAGCTAATCCAGAGGGTGGTCGTTACTAATTTTAGAAAATTCTAAGAAATAAAATAAAATATAGTTATTAACTCTGTATATTAGAATTAATAATTATATTTTATTTTATTTTATTTCTTATTTACAATCCATTAGTTTTAGTTTAAAACCTATTATTAAAAGAGACTTTATGTTTAGACAAATTTTGGGTCCATCTTTCATATTATACGGAATTAAAAAAGTACACAATCAGCTTTTTTTCGTGGAGGGGCTGAAACTGATTCGTACTTATCAGACGATGTATTCTTTGAACTTATGACTGTTGACAATGACATTAAGCCTTCTAGACTAAGTAATCCAGAAGTAACATGCTCTCTGATAAAGCAAAATTTACCAAACAGCAGTGATTAGTAAAATCTGTTATAGAACAAGCAAGATTATCAAAAACTATTTCTGAAATGGATTTTAAAAATGTACAAGAAATGTACGATTTTAGAAGAAAATATAAAAATTATCTTCGGCTCAAATGACTTATTCCATTAGGTGTAGTTGCTACTCGGCTTTTAAGTTCGTACTCAAACTTTAAAAAGTTTTTATTCTCGGTATCTTCATATATTCGATAACAACGACTATTTTTTTGATGACCTATTCGTTGAATAAGACTAGTATTATTTTTATCAATACTCACCAAGTATACACTAGATGCACCTTTTTAGATAGTGGGTTCTCTTACAGATGAAATTATGTCGACTCCAGAAGAAATCTATTTTGGAAAGTAAATACCCACTGATGTTGCTGTTACTAGCTAAACTATTCCTGGAGATATTAAAGATATTAACAAGTTACGTGAAGTTTTTGAGAATATGAAAGATTTTGGTAAAAAAACATACTAATTTAATACTTTTAGCTGCACTCTATCATAAAAAATATTAAAAAAAAATATAAGGATGACTAATTTTGATTTTGAGAATTTAAAAATCGATCATCTAAGTTTGAATTTACAATTCAATAATATCAAATAAATTGAGAAAATTGCAGATTTTTTAGCTGATACTTTCGATTGCGAAAGTATGTTAGTAGATCAGTCAAGTAAAAAACTTCTTAAAAACTTTACAGGAATACCTTCTTAATAAATCTAGTTTTAGAGCCCTAAATTTTTAATTTAAGGCTCTTTTCTTTAATTTACAATACTCAAAATTTGATTTTGATGCTCTTCACCATTCATAGCAGCCACATGACTTGAACTTGCATTCAAGCTACAATCGGTTTTTCGAAAGAATTCAGTCTGGGCCCAAATTGTTCAGAAATTTTATCAAAAAGAAATCTTTTGGTTTTTTGTTCTGTTATTGCATTGTGAGGGTATAAAATTAACTATTATCAACGCTACTTTTCTTTAAAGGAAATTTTACTCAATTTTCCTAAAAGATTATGCGTTAACTTTTTAATTTCAATCACAACTTTATCTTTTGCCACATTTTTAAAATGAATAGTAATCCTATTAGCAATGATTTTTTCAGTTTTTAAATTTCTAAATATTTTACCAATCATTTTTTACGTCATTATATGACAATGAAATATTTTTATAAATTTTATTTACTTCAAATTTTTTCAAATAATTTACGGTATTAAAACTCTCAATAAAGTGAACTTTAATAGTTAGCTCAGACTTTTTATTATAAATTAACAGAATTTCTAACAAAGTATAAAAGTAAATATAAGATAAAGTATTAGGAGCTACACGAAGTTCAACGAACAATGTGTTTTTAACTTTCTCTAATTCCAGGAATAAACCAAAATGAAAATTTTCAAATTTTACATCACTAATTTTTATTCTTAGTAGTGTTAAATCTAATAAATTATTAAAGAAATGGCCCACTTTCTTTAGTTGATAGGTATTTTTTCATTTTTCTTCGAAAATTTCAGAAAATTAACCAGTGCACATTTTATAATAACTATATATTGTAATCTAAACTAAGAATACTAATTTATATTCCTAATAATAATTTTGATATTATGAAAGGATTGAGAATGGAACATTTGATTTAACCATTATATTCTTAAATGATTTTCGGTAATTTTGAGAACCTGTTCCAGCCGGAATTAAATGACCAATGATTATATTTTCTTTTAATCCTCTCAACCAATCAATTCGTCCTTCAATTGCTGATCTTGTTAAAACACGTGTTGTTTCTTGAAAACTTGCTGCTGAAATAAAACTTGGATTATTTAATGCGGCTTTTGTAATTCCCAACAATAAAGGAATATAATAAGCCGTTTGTTTTTTTTCAGATTCGATAATTTGATTAATATATTGAATGTGATATAAATCAATCACTTCGCGGCGTGATAATGGTGTATCTCCTTCATAAGTAATTAAAACTTTTGTTGTTAACTGTTTAACAATAACTTCTAAATGTTTATCATTAATTGTAACACCTTGCGATTGATAAACTGATTGGACTGAGTTTAGAATAAATAGTTGAACTTTTTTAAAACTTTTATAACTTCCTTCATAATTATTAACTAATCGTGTAAATTTAAATGATTTTGTTTTGTCACATAAAAATAATTTTGGTAATCCATAATAATTAAAATAAACTTTTAATAATTTATGTGGATTAATTTTATTATTTTCACTAAGAGTTGTTGCTAGTTTTCGGAACTCAAAATTTATATCTAAGCTCGATTTTTGAATTAACAAACCTTTTTTCTGACTAATTGGAATCCGTTTATTGGCAATATTTTTCTTACGTGCTTCCAAAATTTCTTCAATACGTGGTAAACCTTGAACAATATCACCAGTAATTTCTTTCTCTAAGTTCAATAAACCAATCGTTTTTCCAGCCTCAATAAATTCTGCATTTTTACAAAAAACACTGTTAACTTCTTGTTCAAAATAATCTTCTGTAATTGAATACAATCCCACAGCTTTAGTTGATTTAAAAAATGGTTGCTCTAAAAATTTAACTAATACCAATTGATAATCAGTTTTTTTGAGATTAACTAAGTTATTATGATTTGATGTCAGATATGAACTCTTTAGTAATAGTGTCTGGTCTACTTTTTGATTTACTAATTTTTTTGAAGTATTTGATTGATAGAATCTATTTTGGTTTAATTTTGATTTTGTTTCAACAATTGAGAATTTTTTAAAAAATTGAGGCGATAAACAGCTGTATAATTTTCCCTGGTTTTTTAAAAAAAGTTTTGAAAATTCTACTTTCAAATCAACTATTGAATTTTGAAGATTGGACAATAAAGTTTGTTTTTTTATTGATAAATTAAAAATATTATAATAATTTAGCACAACACGTCGAGTAGTATCGAAAACTGCTTTAATTCGATTTGAAGGAATTATTTTATATTGTAAATTTGTTTTAGATCTTATATTATCATTTTCACAATTGGGAAAGAAATAAGGACGTCCAAGTTGAATTGTTACAACCTCAGCATTTTCAATAATAATTTTTCCAGTTTTTGCTAAATTAAATTTTGAACTAATAAAATCATTTAATTTTTTATTTGAAACTTCCTTTTTTTTTAAACTTAAACAATCTTTGTTTGAAATTAAAAAAATTTGTTTAATAATTTGATTTCTTGTTTTAAATTTAACAATTTCTAACGAATTTTTTGTAATAGATTCTAAATATCCTAATATACTGTAATTACTCAAAAATTGGTTTGGTTGAATTAAAAAACATGTTTCGATATTTCTATATCGTAAATTAGGTGAAACATAATTATTTAAAGAAAGTCTTTCAATCATATAAAAATTAATTATTTTCATTTTTTTAACAATTGACAATTGAAAATTTATGTGATTATTTATTAATTTATTACTTTTAAACTTTAGAAAAGTCGAAATTAAAGTTAAATTTTGAACACTTTTGATGAATTGACTCGATTTATAAGAATAGACTGATTGTAAACTTAAATTAAATTGTTTATCATTTCTAGATTCTAAACCTAAATCGCTTACTTGAGGAAATTCATAAATTTGAATAGGTCGAACTAACAATTGATCTGTTGTTTTTCCAATTAAATGTTCACAAAATGATAATTCTTTAACACTAATATGCTCTAAAATAATTTCTCCTGGATAATAAACTTTTTTTGCGAGGTTCTTAAATTTTTTACCTTCATAAACCAATCCTGATTTAATTGAAATTGTCTTAATGATATTATTTTTTTGAATAAGTGTCACCAAACCAGAAGTTTTAGAATATAAACCAGGAAGAAGCTCAAATTGTTCGGAAATAAAGTCACCATGTTCAACAAATAAGATATTTGTCTCACAATTAACTTGATAAGTTTCCTCACCTAACCAAGTAACAGTTTTATAATGAATTTTTTGTCTATATTTCGTATCGAATTTTGGATAATAAAGATATTTAAGAACAGTTGTTTCGTTTTCTTTTATATGTCTAGAATCATAATATAAAGTTCCACCTGTTAAGGTCTTAAAGGAATTGGTTATTAATACACCAAAATCTTCGTTTAGCTTTAAATTTAAATATTTTTTGGAATTAGATTCATTAATCTGTATTAAGTACTTAAATCCTTTTAAATTGAAAATATGAGTGTTTTGAGAATAAGGTAAAGTTAATTTTTGTAAAGTTGTATTAGTTAATCGGTATTTTTTATTTTTGACTTTGATTAATCGTTGTGACAAATTCTTTTTTTTATTTATAATTTTAACTGAGCCCCTATAATGGTTGACAATTTTTGTTCTAAAGATATAACTAGAATTATTTAATTTAGAATCAGGATAAAAATTCAGAAAAGCATTTAGTGGGCTATTATATAATTGACCAGATAAAATCCAAATTAATTTATTATTATTTAAAATATTCACCTTTTGTTTTAATTTTGGAATAAAAATTTCTCCAGATGTATTACTTAAAATTGGTTTTATTTCCGTTGTAATTTGTTTATTTTGATTAATAAGTTCTCCAATAACAGTGTCTTTTGTTACATATTGGTTATTTTTTGGGAATAAAATTGTATTTCGTAGAACCTCAATTGAAACAAGACTTTTTGTTTTATCATCTGGAATTAAAATAATTGACCCAGAATTTTTTGTAACTAAAACATCTTCTCCCCGATTTGTTCTTAAAACAACAGTTTTCAAAATATTGTAAAATTGAATAACTGCATTTAGTGGGCTAATAATTTGTTGTCGAGCTTCAGATGTGAAAATTCCTCCTGTGTGAAACGTTCGCATGGTTAATTGGGTGCCAGGTTCTCCAATAGATTGCCCAGCTAAAATTCCTACAGCTTCTCCAATATCAACTAAATTTTCACTAGCTAAATCCCAGCCATAACATTTTTGACAAACTGCTCGATATAAACTGCAAGTTAACGGTGAACGAACATAAAACTGTTTTATATTTTTTATCTGAAACTTTTTAATTAATTGTGGAGTTATTTGAGTATTTTTATTACTAATTATTTCATTTGTTTTCGGATTAAAAATATTCTGACTTAGAATGCGTCCAATTACCTGATCATAGTTTGAAGAATTTTTTGTGACAGAAAATAAAAAAGAATGAGTTGTTGCACAATCTTTTTCACGAATTAAAATATCTTGTGCAACGTCAATTAAACGTCGTGTCAGGTAGCCTGAATTAGCGGTCTTTAACGCAGTATCAACAATTCCTTTACGAGCCCCATAACCTGACATTAAATAATCGGTAATGGTTAAACCTTCACGAAAATTTTTTTTAATTGGTAGATTCATAATTTGTCCACTTGGATCTGACATTAATCCTCGCATTCCTACTAATTGACGTACTTGCGATAAATTTCCACGTGCACCTGAAAAGGCCATAATATAGACAGAATTTAAAGGATCATAATTTTTAAAATAGTAAATGATCTGATCTTTTAATGACTCACTTGTTAAACTCCAAGTATCAATGATTTTTTGAAACCGTTCACTTTGTGTAATCCTTCCTTTTAAATAGATTTTTTCAGCGTTTTGAATTTCGTGATTTGATTTCTCTAACATTAAATTTTTTACAAATGGAACTTTTAAATCTTCAATACTAATAGAAATTCCTGCTTGCGTCGCATATTTAAATCCCAAATATTTTAATTCATCTGCTAATGAACAAGCCTGTATAGAATCATAGTTAGTAAAACTCCAAGCTAATAGTTGACGTAACTGTTTTTTACTTATTAAATCATTTTGATAAATGTAGTTTTTCATAAAATATATTTAGTCCTTATTTTTTCATAATTTATAAAAAATTCAAAGTTTTTTGAATGGTGTAATTTAAAAGAACACGTCCCGTCGTCGTTTTTACATATTGAACAATTATTTCGTCATTTTTTGTCTTTCTGATTTGTAAATTCTTATAATGATGAACACTACTTCCATCTTCTAATTTCGTTATTTTAATTAAATTTGAGGATTCTGGATTTAGATTCTGATAACGAATCCAAATAGAACTATGAATTTCAATCTTATTTTGCTTATAAGCTAAAATAACATCATTTAAATTTGCAAAATAGTGATTTGATCCAAGTAAACCCTTAATATTATTAACTGTTAAGTAATAGCAACCTAAAACCATATCTTGACTAGGCATAATGATTGGTTCACCACTTGCTGGAGATAAAAAATTATAAGGTGCTAACATTAACATATAACATTCTGCTTGAGCATTTAAAGATAATGGAATATGAACTGCCATTTGGTCCCCATCGAAATCAGCATTAAAAGCTGAACAAACAAGAGGATGTAATTTAATAGCACGACCAACCACTAAAATAGGTTCAAATGCTTGAATACCTAGTCGATGTAATGTTGGGGCACGGTTTAAAAAAATAGGATGATTCGCTAAAATTTTTTCTAAGACTGGTTCAACAACAACTTCATTTTGTTGAATTAAATTTTTAGCTATTTTCATATTGTTTGCTAAACCTTGATTAATTAATTCACGAATAATAAATGGTTGAAAAAGTTCAATTGCCATTTCATAAGGTAATCCACATTGATTTAGTTTTAAACTTGGTCCTACAACAATAACAGATCTACCTGAATAATCAACTCGTTTTCCTAATAAATTTTGACGAAAACGACCATGTTTTCCTTTTATAATATCGGATAAAGATTTTAAAGGTCTATTATTTGCACTCAAAGCAATTTTACCTCGTTTTCCATTATCAATTAATGTATCAACTGCTTCTTGTAAAAGTCGTTTTTCATTTCGAATAATTAATTGAGGTGCATCAATTTCAAGTAATCTCAATAATCGATTATTTCGAGTAATAATGCGACGATATAATTCATTTAAATCTGAAGTTGCAAATCTTCCTCCTTCTAATTGTATCATGGGTCGTAATGCTGGTGGTATTACTGGTAAAATCGATAAAATCATCCAAGATGGTCGTGAGCCTGTTCCAATCAAATTTTCTAGTATACGAATTCGTTTTATTGCCTGTTCGCGAATTTTATAAATTCTTTGCTGTTCCCATTTCCGGAACCATTTTGATTCATTATAAAGTTCATCTTCTTTATTTAAAACTTTAGTACAAATTATAACAAATGAACGAGTTCTAAAAATTTCCGATTTTAAATTTAATTTTTCTAATTCTCTTTTAATTAATGGAGCACCAATTAAAAAATTTGGTGTGGAACGTAATAGATATTTTGGGGTATTATAACGACGATTTTGTGGTTTTGGATAAGGTTTTAACGGGTATCCACTATAACCTAATTCTCGGCTTCTTCGGTACTGCTGTAAATCCCAATGCAAACCATAAAATGAAATTTCATCTTCAGCAATAAAATATGCAAAAGAGGCTAGTTTAATTCTTTTAATTCTCTCATCCCATAAATCAACAATCGTAGATGGGGTCAATTTTAACCCGTCACATTTTTTACAAGCTTCTGAATGACCAGTATAAGTTGTTTGGAGCTGTTTTTCTGATTCTTCAACTTCTAGCAATAATGCAATAAAATTTGGACGACTATTAATATACCAAACATGAGTTACAGGATAAATTAAGTTTATGTACCCCATTCGATGACGACGAACACGTGATTCAGTTAATTCTACACCACAACGCTCGCAAATTAAACCTTCATATCGAACTCGTTTATATTTTCCACAAGCACATTCTAAGCTTTTACTAGGTCCAAAGATTCGCTCACAAAATAAGCCATCCATTTCTGGTTTAAATGTTCGATAATTAATTGTTTCTGATTTTTGTACTTCTCCAACAAATTGACCATTTGGTAATTTTCGATTTGCCCATTGTAAAATACGAAATGGCGAAGCCAATTTAATTTTAATATAATTAAATTCTTTTGTCGATTGTATCATAATTCTTTAAAATGAAATATCATTTATATTAGAGGTTGGTGAAAATGTTTTTGACGATGGAGTATATTTTTCAATTAAGTTTACCTCAATTTCATATCTTTTTGAAGAATTAAATCGTTCAATTTTGTATGTACTCATATCTAAACCAATTGATCGCAATTCTTGTAACAAAACTTTAAAAGACTCAGGAATTCCAAATTGTGGAATTTGTTGCCCTTTAACAATCGCATTTAAAGTTTCATTCCGACCTTGCATATCATCAGATTTAATAGTTAATAATTCTTTTAATGTAAAAGCGGCACCAAAACCTTCTAATGCCCAAACTTCCATTTCTCCAAATCGTTGTCCCCCATGCTGAGCTTTTCCACGTAGCGGTTGTTGAGTTATTAAAGAATATGGTCCAGTTGCCCGAGCGTGCATTTTATCATCTACTAAATGAATTAGTTTTAACATATAAGCGTTTCCAACTGTAATTGGGTTTTCGAATTCTTTACCAGTTCGACCATCTATTAATAACAGTTTTCCAGGGGTATAGGGATTAAATAACCAACTCTCATTCCGTTTTATTGAAGCTTGGCGAAGTTTTTTATTAATTAAAATTCTTGACATCTCTAAACCATACATTTCATCAAAAGGTAAAATTTTAAAACGAGAATTTAATTTATCACCAGCAAACCCTAATAGACATTCATAAAGTTGACCTACATTCATTCGAGATGGTACACCTAATGGATTCAAAATAATATCAATTGGCGTTCCATCTGGTAAAAATGGCATATCTTGCCGTGGTAAAATACGTGAAATAATTCCTTTATTTCCATGTCGGCCAGCAATTTTATCTCCAACTTGAATTTTTCTAATTTGAGCAATGAAAATATAAATTTTCTCAAATTTATAGGTTAGTTTTGTTCGGCGATTAAAAGTGACAGTTTCAATAACTCGACCATATTCTCCATGTGGCATTCGATAAGAGTTATCTTTAACACCTTTTGCTTTAGCACCAAAGATTGCACGTAATAATTTAGATTCTGGCAGTTGTTCAGAAGTATTGTTTGAAATAACTTTACCAACTAAAATATCACCTGGTTTTACAAATGTTCCAACAGTTACAATTCCATCATCATTTAAATGGTTAAGTTCTGAAAGACTTAAATTTGGAATCATTTTCATCGTCTGTTCTGACATTTCTGAATTTCGATCAATTTCAATCTTATATCGTTCAATATGAATTGATGTAAAAATATCGTCATAAACTAAACGTTCACTAATTAAAATTGCATCTTCAAAATTATATCCGTGCCAAGGCATATATGCAATTAAAACATTCTGTCCTAATGATAATTCACTATTTGTTATAGCTGGTCCATCAGTTAAAATTTGTCCTGATTGAATTTTTTCTCCCTTCCAGACAATCGGACGATGGTTAATACAAGTTTGTTGATTAGAACGTAAATATTTTTGTAATTTATAAATTATTTTTTTCCCACTTTTATCTTGAATAATAATTTTATTTGCAGTTACAGCATTTACAATACCCGAAATTTGAGCATTTAATGTCATCCCAGAATCAATTGCGATTTGGTTTTCTAATCCGGTTCCAACAATTGGCTTTTGGGGAAAAATTAAAGGAACAGATTGACGTTGCATATTAGAGCCCATCAGTGCTCGATTTGCATCATCATGTTCAAAAAATGGAATTAATGATGCCGCTACAGAAACCACTTGAACAGTTGAAATTGCAATAAAATCTACTTCAGAGGGCGCTATATTTATGAAATCTTGTTTATACCTAACGGGAATAATATTTTTTTTCAAATAATTCTCATTATCAGTTGAGATATCGGCTGGAGCAATTTTATATAAATCTTCAATATCAGCCGTTAAATAAATCGGATTTCCTGTCTTAATAACTTTTCCATTTATTACTCTCCAAAATGGTGTTTCTAAAAAACCTAATTTATTTACTCTTGCACATGTAGTTAATGAAGCAATTAAACCAACATTTTGTCCTTCGGGTGTTTCAATTGGACAAATACGACCATAATGACTAGGATGAATATCACGAACAGCAAAACTAATTCGATCACGGTCAAATCCCCCTGGTCCTAAACCACTTATACGACGTCTATGAGTTAATGAAGATAAAGGGTTTGTTTGATCTAAATATTGTGATAATTGACTTGACCCAAAAAATTCTCGAATTGTAGCATTAACAATATTAAAACTAAGTAAGGACACTGAATCAACTTTATTAGTCTGATTTCTTAATTTTCGAACGAGTCTTTGAAACCCAATTCTAAATAAATTTTGTAAGAGTTCTCCTACCGAACGAACTCGTCGATTTTTTAAATGATCAATATCATCTTGAACCGTTTTTGAAATTGTTAAATTAATTAATTTATCAATAATTGCAAAAAGATCTTGATAAGTAATTATTTGTAAATGTTCTGTAATGTTTAAATTTAATCTAGTATTTAATTTTAGTCGTCCAACCCTACCTAATCGATAATAATTAGGGTCAAATATTCTTGAAAATTCAGAAATATTTTTAAAATATTCCAACTCTAAGTTAAATCGTGGGATAGGTTGTTTTAATAAAACCGAATTAATTAATAAAGGTTTATCAAAATAGAAGAAATCTGCGTAATGTAAATTTTGATAAATTTCTAAATTTGTTAATCCCATTTCTTTAAGTAAACCAAGAACTGGCTTATGATTAATTTTGTCTAATTGAATTGTTATCTCATCTTCTTGGTTTTTTATTGGATATTTATAAGCATTAATTTTTATATTCTTTTGAAAACCAAATCGAATCCATGACCCATAATCTGGAATTAACGTTGCTGTATATAGATCTTTCTCACCATATTTTTTATGATAAGTTGTTTTAATTTCATGATCTTTCTTGTATAATAATAATTGGGTTTTTGTTTTTAAATAATTATGACGTTCTGGTTTATCAATAAATTTATTTTTTCCAAAAATGTATTTTAATTGATCTTTTAAACTGATAGAAAAATAAATTGTTGGTTGAAAGTTAGAAAACTTAACTGCTTCATTAAATTCAATAAGTGTTATTAATGTTTTATTTATTTTTAGAGTTAAAAATAAAAAGTTATTGAGTTCTTGAAACCAATTATTTGAATCTTTTGTAAGGACAACAAATTTATAATTTAAGTTGAGTTGAATCGATATTTGTGAATTATATATTAATTCGTCATAGGTTTTAAAAATTTTTTCAACGTGAGTTTTGGAATTTTTAAAGTCCCGTAATGATTCTATAAAGATTCCTTGATTTTTAAAATTTGTTGGAATTGATTTTATTGATAATAATAACTGGTACTTTACTAGAAATTTTAATAAAAATTGGAAATACGTTAATAAGCTAATAATTCTATTTTTACCTAAACTATTTTCTGAAAAATTAATCTTAGTTTTTAATTTTAACCATTTAAAAAAAAATTGGACTAATTTATTTTTTGAGTTTGACTTTAATTTTTTAGAAATAGAACGATAAAATCGAAAATATTCTAAGAAAAGTGTGGAAGAATTTTTGTTAGCGTTTTTTAAAGATTTTATTGAATAATAATAAATTAAATTTTTATCCCAATTTGGAATAAATTTTTTTTTATCATAAGTTGGTGTAGGAATTGAAAAAAAAAGGTTAAATTCTGAAATAAACGCTTCACCTGATGGCAAAAATGTTCGCAATTTATTTATATCTGTAGATAATTTTCGTCGAAATGGATTTTGACGTTTTTGATTTTTATTTTTTTCAAAATAAATTCCTGGGCTTCGAATAATTTGGCTAACAACAACTCGTTCACACCCATTTATAATAAAAGTTGCATAAGTGGTCATTAAAGGTAATGTAACAACTGGAAATTGAGCGTGGTAACAAATGTTATTATTTATTTTACTTCTAACTTCTATAGGAATAACTAGCTGTGCTCGATAATTACCACTATATTTTCTTGCAATAGATAAACTATAAGGTGGTTTTATTAAACTATATTCATCTCCGAACATTATGTATTCGGTATTTTGACTAAAATCATAAATTTTAGAAAATAATGTTAATTCTTCATTTAAACCTTGAGTAATGAACCAACAAAAGCTTACTCTCTGCATCGCCAAGAAATCTGGAAGCGCATTAATATAATTCATACTTTGCATCATAATTTTTGTCAGTGGGGCATATAATCAAATTATATTCATATCTTTTATTTCATACGAGAAACTTAAAAAAAAGTAATAAACTAAAGATTAAGAAAATCTTAAATATTTTTTATTCCTTAGCTTATTAATAATAATGCTAAAAATTTAATTGCACCTCTTTTAAATAAGATACTAATTTAGATTTTTTTCGTGCCACCATATTTTTATGAAAAATATTTTTTTTTATTCCTTTATCCATCATGCGATAAACCAAACTTAAAATTTCGTGTACTCTTTTTTTGTCTTCTAAATTTTTAGAGATCTTATAAATTTCTAAATTTTTGAAAAAAAGTTTAATTAAAGTTTGAACTGAAGTTTTATAATATTTATTTTGTAAGCGGTTTCGTTTATTAATATCAATACGTTTTTTTGATGATTTAGTATTCGCCATATTGTTAAAAATTTTAATAATAATTTATAAATTAATGTTTCTTTTAATATAGTATATTTGAAGAAAAAATTAAAGTTTTTGATAAAAAATTTTTTCCGATAAGCTTAACCCTTGATAAGATAAAAATTTTTAGGCAGTATAGTAGTTAAAATTATTAAATTTATATTTCTATGGCAAAAAATAAAGGCACTCGAATTTTGATTACAGTAGAATGTATAGAATGTCGTGCAAATTTAAATAAGCGTTCAGCTGGTGTTTCTCGATATCATACACAAAAGAATCGTCGTAATAATCCTGAACGGTTAGAATTGAAAAAGTATTGTCCAAATTGTAATCGAGCAACAATACATAAAGAAATAAAATAAAATAAATTATTATGGTATCAAAAAAACAAAAAACGTCTCCAATCAGTTTAAATCAAAAAATTGATTATAAAGATATTGATCTTTTACGATTATTTGTAACAGAACAAGGTAAAATACTTCCACGTCGGGCTACTGGTGTTACTATTCAACAACAACGAAAATTAGCAAAAGCAATAAAACGAGCTAGAATGTTATCATTATTTTCATTTATTGCTTCTAACTCGATTTAAACCCACTAGAGTTATTATATAGTGAAATAAATAATAACTCTAAATTTTATAATTTAACTTACAAGGAGAAGAGGTGGGAAATTTTATTGATAAAACATTTACCGTAATTGCTGATATTTTACTAAAAGTTTTACCTGCAAGTAAACAAGAAAAACAAGCATTTTCATATTATCGAGCCGGAATGGCTGCACAAGGTAAAGGACGTTATGCCGAAGCATTACAGAATTATTATGAAGCTCTTCAAGTTGAAGAAGATCCATATGATAGAAGTTATACTTTATATAATATTGGCTTAATTTATGGTGATACAGGAAAATATACTCAAGCATTAGAATTTTATCACCAATCATTAGCTTTAAATTCAAATCTTCCCCAAGCTTTAAATAACATTGCTGTAATTTATCATTCTCAAGCTTTACGTGCCCAAACTTTAGAAGAAGATGAATATATTGAATTATCAAAAGAATTATTTGATAAAGCAGCTCAATATTGGATTCAAGCTCTGAAATTAGCTCCAGATAATTATCCAGGAGCTCGAAATTGGTTAAAAGTTACAGGTCGACTACGCGAAAGAAATTAACAAAATCATATTATCATCGATAATTTTTTACAATTTGTTGTACAATAATAAACGATTATTAAATTTATTAGTCTTTAAACTGGCAAGTAAAATTTTGAAAGTATATTTATTTAAAAATATTTTAATATGTTAAATCAAAATGGTAAAAACTAATTTAAATAAAGGTTACGTTAGTCAAATTATTGGTCCTGTACTAGATATTGAATTTCCAGATGGAACGCTACCTCCTATTTATAACGCTGTTAAAATTGACTTAGAAGATGGTAGTTCAACAATCGTTGAAGTTCAACAATTATTAGGGGATAATAAAGTTCGTGCTGTATCAATGCGTTCAACTGATGGGTTAAGACGAGGCGTTGAAGCAATCGATCTAGGGGTACCAATTACTGTTCCTGTTGGTACTCCAACCTTAGGTCGAATTTTTAATGTCATTGGTGAACCAGTTGATGAGCAAGGTGACGTTTTATATAATGAAACTTTACCAATTCATCGTGAAGCGCCAGCATTTACAGAATTAGAAACAAAACCATCAATCTTTGAAACAGGGATTAAAGTTGTTGATTTATTAGCACCATATCGTCGTGGTGGTAAAATTGGTTTATTTGGTGGTGCAGGTGTAGGTAAAACTGTTTTAATTATGGAATTAATTAATAATATTGCTAAAGCACATGGTGGTGTATCAGTATTTGGTGGTGTAGGTGAACGTACACGTGAAGGAAATGATTTATACGAAGAAATGAAAGAGTCTGGCGTTATTAATGAAAGTAATTTTGCCGAATCAAAAGTAGCTTTAGTATATGGTCAAATGAATGAGCCTCCAGGAGCACGTATGCGTGTCGGTTTAACAGCATTAACTATGGCTGAATATTTCCGTGATATTAACAAACAAGATGTATTATTATTCATTGATAACATTTTCCGGTTCACCCAAGCTGGGTCAGAAGTATCTGCATTATTAGGTCGTATGCCATCAGCTGTAGGTTACCAACCAACATTAGCGACAGAAATGGGTGCTTTACAAGAACGGATTACATCAACAACACAAGGTTCAATTACTTCAATTCAAGCTGTCTATGTACCTGCCGATGATTTAACAGACCCAGCCCCAGCAACTACATTTGCACATTTAGATGCTACAACAGTATTATCACGTAATTTAGCTGCTAAAGGGATTTATCCTGCAGTAGATCCTTTAGATTCGACATCAACAATGTTACAGCCAGGAATCGTAAGTGAAATTCATTATGAAATTGCAGAATCTGTAAAAGAAACATTACAACGTTATAAAGAGTTACAAGATATTATTGCAATTTTAGGAATTGATGAATTGTCTGAGGAAGATCGTTTAACAGTTGCACGTGCAAGAAAAGTAGAACGATTCTTGTCACAACCATTCTTTGTTGCAGAAATTTTTACAGGCTCACCTGGAAAATACGTAAGTTTAGAAGAAACACTTAAAGGTTTTACAATGGTTTTAGGGGGTGAATTAGATGATTTACCAGAACAAGCCTTCTACCTAGTAGGTAATATTGATGAAGCAATTGCAAAAGCAGAAACTCTAAAATAAGGAGTCACAAATATGGTTATGAACATTCGCGTTCTTACCCCTGATAGAGTCATTTGTTCCACAACAGCAGATGAAGTAGTTTTACCAGGTTTAACTGGTCAAGTTGGGGTATTAGATGGTCATGCGGCATTAATTACAGCTTTAGATACAGGATTATTACGGATAAAGTTAAATGAAAAATGGACGCCTATTATTTTATGTGGGGGTTTAGCTGAGATTGACCGTAATCGAGTAACAGTTTTAGTAAATGATGTAGAAGAATTAATTGATATTGAATTAAATAATGCTACGAAAGAATTAGAGAAAGCAACGGTTGCAGTTGAAGAAGCGGAAACAAGTAAAGTACGTCTTGATGCTTCTGTTGAACTTAAAAAAGCAACTGCAAGATTAGAAGCAATTAATTATTTATCGTAAATTAATTCGCTGTTTTAATTTTGAATACTTTGCTCAATTAATTCGAGAGTTCAAAACTTTAATAGATAAGTTTTGAACTCAATTTATAATTATAAATTTCTAGACTAGTGCAGATACATTTTTTCTATGACAGTTAATTCTAACTTTAATTTTACAACTAATTCTATGATAACATTAGAATTACCTTTTTCAGAACATTTAGAAGAATTACGACAACGTATTTTTCTTATATTTGGAACAGTTTTATTATTAACTTGTTTCGCGTTCATTGAAGTAAAGAGTTTAGTCAAAATTTTAGAACTACCAATTAATAATGTAAAATTTTTTCAAGTTGCACCTGGAGAATATTTTATTTCAACAATTAAAATATCTTTTTACACGGGATTATTGTTTTCAAGTCCATTTATAATTAGTCAACTAATTTTATTTTTATTACCTGGACTAACAAAAAAAGAAACTAAAATTATTCTACCATTATTAATAAGTTCGTTAATTTTATTCGGATCCGGTTTAGCTTTTTCTTACTATACCTTAATTCCAGCTGCTTTAAATTTTTTTTTAAATTATAGCGAAGAAGTTCTTGAACCATTTTGGTCATTTGACCAATATTTTGAATTTATTCTAGTTTTATTTTATAGTACTGGCTTAGCTTTTCAAATTCCGATTCTCCAAATTTTATTAGGTCTATTAAATATTGTCTCACCAAAACAGATGTTAAATGCATGGCGATATGTCATTTTACTTTCAACTGTCCTTGGCGCAATTTTAACACCTTCAACTGATCCTTTAACACAGTTATTATTATCTGTTGCAATATTATTGTTATATTTTTCAGGATTAGGTATCTTGTTTTTAATAAAGAATTAATTTATATAAAAATCTATACTTAACAAGTATTTAAATTATGGCAAATAACAAGTTTTTTAAAAGTCTTTTACTTGCTTTGACAATTGGTGTAAGTGTTTTTGGTTTCTATATTCCAAATTCATTAGCATATCCAGTTTTTGCCCAACAAAATTATTCAAATCCTCGTGCAGCAAATGGTAAATTAGCATGTGCTAATTGTCATTTAAACCAAAAATCGATTGAGATTGAAGCACCACAAGCGGTTCTTCCAAATTCAGTTTTTGAAGTAGAAATCAAGGTACCATATGATACTAGTAAACAACAAATTGGTGCTAATGGTAAGAAAGTGGATTTAAATGTTGGTGGAATTTTAATCTTACCAAAAGGATTCAAATTAGCTGCAAAAAACCAGATTTCACCAGAAGTAAAAACAAAAAATAAAGGTGTTTTTATTTCTCCTTATAGTACTGAATTTGATAATATTTTCGTAGTTGGGCCAATTGCAGGAAAAACACATCAAGAATTAATTTTCCCAGTAGTAGCACCTGATCCAGAGAAAAATTCTGATATAAAATATTTATCGTACCCATTCTATGCCGGAGGAAACCGTGGCCGTGGCCAAGTTTATCCAACGGGTGAAAAAAGTAATGTAAACGTATTTGGAGCTAATCAAGCTGGTCAGATTACCGAAATTACAGCAACAGAAAAAGGTGCAACAACAGTTGTAATTATTAATTCAACTGGCACACAAACATCACAAGTTATTCCAGAAGGATTAATGTTAATTGTTAAAGTAGGGGATATTGTTCAAGCTGATCAAGCATTAAACTTAGATCCAAATGCTGGTGGATTTGGACAAGAAGAATCAGAAATTGTATTACAAGATCCTTTACGAATTATTGGATACCTTATTTTCTGTTTCTGCGCATTAATGACACAAATTTTCTTAGTTTTAAAGAAAAAACAATTTGAAAAAGTACAAGCTGCAGAGTTAAACTTTTAATTAGTCTCTATAAAAAGTTGAAATGATAAAAAACATAAATCATTTCAACTTTTTACTAAACTATAAATTAATATAATTCATCTTCTTGATGTACTAAAATTGTACAATCTGATTTTGGATATGCTATACATGTTAATACAAAACCTGATTCTACTTGATCGTCATCTAAGAAAGTTTGTTCCGATTGATCAATCTCTCCAGCTGTTACTTTACCAGCACATGTTGAACAAGCACCAGCACGACATGAATATGGTAATTCAATTCCTTGTTCTTCTGCTGCATCTAGAATGAATACATCATCATTACAATCAATTGTTGTATCGATATCATGTTCTTCACTTAATAACGTTACTTTATAAGTAACCATATAACTCCTTATTTTTAATAAATATAAAGTAAACTTACCGTAATACTTTACTAGTTTATATTATACTACGGAAATTTCGTACAAATCAATATTTTTTAATTAATTTTATTTATTTTTCAAACTCATCTAATTAAAAGCTTGTTTTAAACGACTTGCTTTTCCTTTTAATGATCGTAAATAGTATAACTTTGATCTTCTAACTTTTGATGATCGTAAAACCTGAATAGATTCTACTTTAGGAGAGTGAATTAAAAAAATACGTTCTACGCCAATACCTTGTAAAGTTTTACGAACTGTAATAGTTGTATTAATCGAAGTATTTTTTTTTGCAATAATTGTTCCTTCATAGAATTGAGTTCGCTCTCTATTTCCTTCAATAATCTTAATGCCCAGTTTGACGTTATCACCAATTCTTAAAATAGGTAAATCCTTTTTTAAAAATTTTTTTTCGATATTGGTAATTGTTTCCTGTATATTTAAGTTAGTCATAATTTGTACGTATTAAATGTAATTGTTTTTTATTATGCATTTTACAATTAGATTAAAAAAAAAACAATATTAAAATAATTATAATGCATTCGACTGGGTTTGAACCAGTGACGTTCCAGAGGAAAACGGATTATGAGTCCGGTGCCTTCGACCACTCGGCCACGAATGCGATGATGGAGCTGATGGGAATTGAACCCACGTCCATTTAAACTTTTTAAGATATTTACTCACAGGCATAGTTCCACAGAACGGAATGTAAATATAATTTAATCTAAACTATCATATGAAAAAGCCTATAATAGTGAATAATTTTTATAAATTTAAACTGCAAATTGTAATAAATTTGAGTTATTTTTTTGTATATTAAAACCTACGAAAGTAAGTAACGATAAAATAAGAGTTTTAGCATTTATATTTAAGGTTGTACGTTTTTACGAAGAATACAAGCTTCGACCTGATTCATATTTTAAATTATTTTTAAATGTCGAAACCAAAACAGCCCCAATTTGTACTTAACAGATAAGCATGAAGGGAATCGAACCCTTGACATTCAGAATCGGAATCTGATGCTCTATCCACTGAGCTACATGCTTTAATTATAAAAAACTTTTTTATCTTTGTAAATAAATTATTTCAAAAAGTAACTAGAGGGTTACTTTTTGAAATAATTTCGTTAATAATAAATTTTACCACCACCCCATTTTTCAGTGACAATTTTTGGTTGTAATAAAATATGACCAGCAATTGCGTATAAATCATCATCTGTTACTGATCGCATACGTGGATAAAGATCAGCACTTTTAATACTTGGATGAACTTCTGCAATTGAATCTAAACCATCATATGTTGTAGGGTTTTTTAAATAATCAATTAAGCTATCAATATTATCACGTCTTGGAGTTGCTAAACTTAATGCTTCAGGATCTAGGCCAACATTAGGATTTGTTTTTGTAATACCTCCTACATGACAAGCACCACATGTTGCATTAAATAATCGTTTTCCACGTTTAACTTGTTCTGGTGTTAACACAACAGTTTTTCCTGATCCATTTTCAACAACTGTTCTTGTTGCTTCATCTAAATCGATGGCTGAAGCTGTTGTTACAAAAAAACTAAAAATACATACAAGCGTTATCAAAAGAATTTGTGAATATTTTTTAAACATAATTTAAATAAATTATTTACAAACTTGAAACCAAGATTTTTTAAGATTAATAAGTTAATTTTTCTTTTTATTTTTAAATTTTGCCATATTAGCAATTAAACCTCGAAGCCGAATGTTTTCCCATCCTGCAACTAAAACAGTTATAATGATTAAAACTTGACTAAATAAGAGAATTGGATCTAATCGCCATCCATGAACCATTAAAATACAACTATATAAAAAGCCAATTGTTGCAAAAAAAATATCTTCGTCCCGAGCAACTTCAGGTTTAATATTTCGAAGAAAATATAAAATTAATACCCCAATACTTACAATAATACCTAAGAAAATATTTGGACCAAAACTAACGTTTATCATAAGACATGAATTTATAACTTACTATATCTTAAAACATGCTTAACTAAAAAAGTTATCTTTAAAAATTAAGCTCGTGTAATTTTATCAGATTTACTAATAATAATTAACGCAATACCAATAGCAAGTACAACAATTCCGCCTGCAACTAAACTAGACAAAAAATTTCCTAATGAAGGTGTCATTTATAAAATTCCTTTTTATTGTGAGAATAATAAAGTTAAAAATAGTAATATTGATTACAATAAGTATTGTATCAATTTTTAAAAAAAAATAGAACTAAATTAAATAAAAAAATATTAACTATTACTTTAAAAGTTTCTTATTAGTATATATTTACATAATCTTAAAATTTTAAGTAAATTATTATTACAAAACAAAAATCTTATGATATAAAGTTTATACTAAATTTTAAAAAACAACTCTATGCTGTTACTTTACAGTCCTGACATAATAAGTTATAATTAAAATCTATAAGACTTTATACCAATAATGATACTACAAAATTATTTACTTTTTGTCAAATCGCTAAAATTTAAAAGTAAGAATTTTAACTATTTTCTTGTCCTTTCTTAAGAATTATGATACACTTTGATATAAGCCCGGATAGCTCAGTTGGTAGAGCAGTGGATTGAAGATCCTCGTGTCACCAGTTCGAATCTGGTTCTGGGCATTTTTATTTTTAAGATATTTTTAATTCTGTAAATTTTGTACAATTTTGATCGAATTCTAAGTGAACGGTTCCAATAGGGCCGTTTCTTTGTTTTGCAATAATAACATCTATTATAGATGATTTCATTTCTTTATTAGTATTATTAATTTTTGAACGGTACAACATTAAAACAAGATCGGCATCTTGTTCAATTGATCCACTTTCACGTAAATCAGATAAAATTGGTTTTTGATCAATTCGATTATCAACATTCCGACTTAATTGTGATAAAGCAATAATAGGTATATTAAATTCTTTTGATAAATTTTTTAATGAACGTGTAATATAAGATAACTCTTGAACTCGATTACCAGTTTTGAGATCCGAAGTTTCCATTAATTGAAGATAATCGATAATTACAGCACCAACTTTAGTTTGTTTTAAGAAAATTGTTTTTAGCTTTAAACGTAACTCTTGAACTGATAAACTTGCAGTTTCATCAATAAAAAAAGGTAATTTAGCAACAATTTTGATTACTTTTGTTAGCTTTATCCAATCATTTTGATCTAACTCTCCATTTTTCAATTTTATTTGCGAAATGGTTGTTTCGACAGATAATATTCGATACATAATCTGTTCTTTTGACATTTCTAAACTAAAAAAAATAACGGGAAGACGGGAATTTTGTATAATATTCAACGCTAAAGTTAGACTTAAAGAAGTTTTTCCAATTGAGGGTCGGCCAGCTAGAATTATCAAATCAGATTTTTGAAAACCTTGTATTAATTTATCTAAACTTGGAAAACCAGATGATAATCCAGGTAGTTTTGGGTTTAGAAATTTTTCTTTTAATTCTGAAAACATTATATTTAATAATTGAGCACTACTTAAGATTGATTTATTTTCAAATTGACTCAGTAAATCTGAAATTTCAATATCAAGCTGGAATAAAAGTTTTTCTAATGAAATATTTGCAATATAGCCTGAATTACTAATCTCATAACCTAATTTAATAAGTGATCGACGTAAGAACTTATCTTTAACAAGTTTGATATAATCTTCTAAGTAAATTAAATTTGAAGATTGATTAGTTAATTCTATTAAAACTTTAATACCTCCAATTTTTTTTAATAAATTATTTTCTTGTAAAAAAATTATTAATGATAGCATATTAATAAATAATTTATTTTCATACATAAACTTTAATATTTTATAAATTTGTTGATGATTTGTAAAATAAAATGCTTCAACTGGTAACAATTTTATAGTCAATTTAATTGTTTCAGAATTTAAAATTAAACAATTTAATATCATTTGTTCAGCTAAAAAATTATGAGGCAAATTTTTTTTAATCAATTTTTGTTTTTGTTTCATTTTAAAGACTTTTCTAATATAATTTAAGTAATTTTTAATATCTTGTAATTTTATTCTATTAAAATTATAATAATTTATAAGCGTCCTTAGTTCAGTTGGTAGAACGCTAGTCTCCAAAATTAGATGTCGAGGGTTCAAGTCCTTCAGGACGCGTTTCTCTTTTAAAAAGAGGTTAAATTATTTTAATAGAATTTAAACTATTACAAATTTTATATTTCAAATTAATATTTGGATCTAATTGAAATACAAATTTTTAATTAAATTATATAACTAAATTATTATGGCTAAGAAAATTACTGCATTAATTAAACTTGCTTTACCAGCTGCTAAAGCAACACCAGCACCACCAGTTGGACCTGCATTAGGTCAACATGGTGTCAATATTGCGGCATTTTGTAAAGAATATAATGCTAAAACCAATGATAAATCAGGATTAGTTATTCCTGTCGAAATTTCAGTCTATGAAGATAGAAGTTATACTTTTATTCTTAAAACACCTCCTGCATCAGTATTATTAGTTAATGCGGCAAAAATTAAAAAAGGTTCTTCAACTCCAAATAGAGTAAGTGTTGGTTCAATTACAAAAGCTGAACTAGAAGAAATTGCTAATGTAAAATTACCAGATTTAAATACTACAAAACTTACTAGTGCTATGAAAATTGTTGAAGGAACTGCTCGAAATATGGGCATCTCCATTGTAGATTAACTAGACATTAACGAACTTTTAATGGAGAAATTTATGCAAAAATTATCACGACGTCAAACTAAAAATGTTGAAATAACAAAAAATAGAGTTTATTCAAATTTAGAAGGAGCAATTAAAGCTTTAAAACAAACAGCAACAACTAAATTTATTGAGAGTGTTGAATTACATGCAAATTTAAACATCGATCCAAAATACGCAGATCAACAATTACGAACAACTGTAACTTTACCTCATGGAGTTGGAAAACAATTAACAATTGCTGTTCTAACGAATGAAGAAAATTTTGAGGAAGCAAGAATAGCAGGAGCAGATCTTATTGGAAATGAAGAATTAATTGATAATATTATTAAAGGAAATATTGAATTTGATTTATTAATTACTACACCAAATATGATGCCTAAACTAGCAAAATTAGGTCGCGTCTTAGGTCCAAAAGGATTAATGCCTTCACCAAAATCGGGTACTGTTAGTTCTATACTACATGAAACAATTACAGAATTTAAAAAAGGAAAATTTGAGTATAAAGCTGATAAAACAGGTATTGTTCATGTAAGTTTTGGGAAATCTGATTTTGCCGAAAATCAATTAACCGAAAATTTACAAGCTTTATATAATTCGATTGAGAAAAATCGTCCATCTGGAGTAAAAGGTAAATATTTTAAAAGCCTATTTATTTGTACGACAATGGGTCCTTCCATTAAATTAGATTTAAACACTTTTATTTAAATCAAAAAGATTAAAATTTTATAACGAAATATTTATTAAAAAAGTTTATTATGTCAGAAAAAATTAATCAAATCATTGAAGATTTAAAAACATTAACATTACTAGAAGCTTCGGAATTAGTAACTGCAATTGAAGAAACGTTTGGCGTCGATGCTTCAGTAGCCGCTAGTGGAGCTGTAGTAATGGCTGCAGCTGGTCCAGCTGAAGAAACTGAGGAAAAAACAGAATTTGATATTAGTCTTGATGAAGTTCCTGCTGATAAGAAAATTGCCGTATTAAAAGTTGTTCGAGGAATTACAGGTCTGGGTTTAAAAGAAGCTAAAGAATTAGTTGAATCTGCTCCAAAAGTAATTCAAGAAGGTATTACAAAAGAGACGGCAGAAGACGCAAAAAAACAAATTGAAGAAGCTGGTGGTAAAGTATCATTAAAATAATTTAAAATTTCTATAAAAATGTCAATTAAATAGAACTTAAAATTGCTATTTTAGTTTGATTTAATTGACATTTTTATTATGATTATGTTAAATTATTGAATATCTTATCTAACGCGGAGTAGAGCAGCCTGGTAGCTCGTTGGGCTCATAACCCGAAGGTCAATGGTTCAAATCCATTCTCCGCTATAAGATTAAATAATAATTTAATAAAAAAAAGTTTTTATACTAGAATATTATACTGAGCATTAAATATTTACTAATTTTTTAAAATGACATTAAATTTACAAACACCTTTTCCTACGTTTGGTGGTAGTACTGGAGGCTGGTTACGTTCAGCTGAAGTTGAAGAAAAATACGCTATTACTTGGACAAGCGCAAAAGAACAAATCTTTGAAATGCCTACTGGTGGTGCTGCCATTATGCGTAACGGAGAAAATCTGTTATATTTAGCTCGTAAAGAGCAGTGTTTAGCACTTGGAACTCAATTACGAACTTTTAAAATTAATAATTATAAAATTTATCGAATTTTTCCAAGTGGTGAAGTTCAGTACTTACATCCAAAAGACGGTGTTTTCCCTGAAAAAGTTAATCCAGGTCGAATCTCCGTTGGTAGTCGCGATTTTTCTATTGGGAAAAACCCTGATCCAGCTTCAATTAAATTTAGTGGAATAGCAACGTACGATACTTAATTAGTATTATTTAAGATTAGTTCTTACAACTAATCTTTTTGGCGAGATGGCAGAGTTGGTCGATTGCGTCTGATTTGAAATCAGATGAATCTTTGCGGGTTCCGTGGGTTCGAATCCCACTCTCGCCTTTAATTATATAACTGCAAACTAATTAGAATTGCTTAACTGTGTCTAATATTGTAAAAATTCATTTATGAGTAAAGTTTACGATTGGTTTGAGGAACGTTTAGAAGTTCAAGCCATTGCTGATGATATTTCTAGTAAATATGTTCCACCTCATGTTAATATTTTTTATTGTTTTGGTGGTCTTGTTCTGACTTGTTTCTTAATTCAAGTTGCAACTGGATTTGCTATGACATTCTATTATCGTCCGAGTGTAGTTGATGCATTTGCTTCGGTTGAATATATTATGACAAGTGTTAATTTTGGATGGTTAATTCGCTCACTTCACCGTTGGTCAGCAAGTATGATGGTATTAATGTTAGTGTTACACGTTTTTCGTGTTTATTTAACAGGTGGATTTAAAAAACCTCGAGAATTAACGTGGGTAACAGGCGTTATTTTATCTGTTGTTACTGTTTCTTTTGGTGTAACAGGTTATTCACTACCATGGGATCAAGTTGGGTTTTGGGCTTGTAAAATTGTAACTGGTGTTCCTGCTGCAGTACCGATTGTTGGTCCACCATTAGTTTTAATTTTACGTGGTGGAGAAAGTGTTGGTCAAGCAACTTTAACACGATTTTATAGTGCTCATACATTTGTTCTACCGGTTGCAGCAGCAGTATTAATGTTAACACATTTTTTAATGATTCGTAAACAAGGTATTTCAGGGCCATTATAATAAAAATAAAAAAATAATAATAAATTTAGTATGTCAGTAATTAAAAAACCGGATTTAACTGATCCAAAATTAAGAGCTAAATTAGCTAAAGGAATGGGTCATAATTACTATGGTGAACCTGCTTGGCCAAATGATATTTTATATATTTTTCCATTAACAATGTTAGGAATATTAATGTGTTGTGTAGGTTTAGCAACATTAGCTCCTACACAGATGGGTGAACCAGCTGATCCATTTAACACTCCGTTAGAGATTTTACCCGAATGGTATTTTTTCCCTACATTTAATTTATTACGTGTATTACCAAATAAATTATTAGGAGTATTAGCAATGGCTTCAGTGCCAATTGGTTTAGTAACTGTACCATTTATTGAGAATGTTAATAAATTTCAAAATCCATTTCGTCGACCATTAGCAAGTTTAACATTCATTGTTGGATTTATTTTTGCTGTTTGGTTTGGAATTGGAGCATGTTTACCAATTGACAAAGCCGTTTCCTTAGGTTTTTGGTAAAAATTGAAGTTTTTGTTTTTATCAAAGCTTTTTATTATTAAACAATCAGATTTGATTGTTTAATAAATTAATCTTAAAAGCTATTACTAAGTAAATAAAGATTCCAATGAATGTTAAAATATTTAAAAAACGTTGTGCAGAGCGCGGTGAACCTAATAAGTTACTTTTGTTTGCAAAACTTGCGAGTCCAACATTTTCTTGAGGAATTCGTAAAAAAATAATAACAATTAAAAAAAAACTTATACAAATTCCAAGTATTTTTAACATATATTTTATTCTAACTATTTATTCTTCCATTTCAAACACTTCATTAAAAATTTTGCCTACTTTATCACCCGAATCAATTGATTCTAATGGATCTTTACGTAACCGATGCCGTAAACATAAAGTAATAATTGCTTGAATATCTGCCACGGTTACTTTATCACGGTTATTATAGGCTGCATGTGCTTTAGCAGCTCGGTTAGTTACTATATCACCACGTAAACCGTCTACATCTAATTGACTACAAACTTCTGAAATTTTAATTCGTAGGTCATAATCCATTTCAACTTTTGGTAATAAACTTTGAGCAGCAACGATTTTATCTCGTAAATTTTGTTGTTCTGCTTCATAGTTTTCAATCCAAATCATTGGGGTTTGATCAAATGATGTTCGTTCTTCAACCACTTTAACACGTAAAACTGGGTCTTTAACTGTACGAATTTCTGCATGCATCCCAAAACGATCTAATAATTGTGGCCGTAATTCACCTTCTTCAGGATTTCCTGAGCCAACCAATACAAACCGAGCAGGATGACGAATTGAAATACCTTCACGTTCAACTGTATTCCAACCTGAAGCTGCCGAATCTAATAAAATATCAACTAAATGATCATCTAGTAAATTTACTTCATCAACATAAAGTAATCCACGATTTGCTTTAGCTAATAAACCAGGTTCAAACGCTTTTATACCTTCAGTTAATGCTTTTTCAATATCAATTGTTCCACAAACTCGATCTTCTGTAGCTCCTAATGGTAAATCTACCATTGGAATTTTAATAAGTTCTGTTTCTAAATTTTCATTGTTTTGAATTGCTAGCTTTACTTCATTTCCCATTAATTCTAAATCAGATTTATGAGAATTAAACGGATCATCTTTTACAATTTCAATTTCTGGAAGTAAATCAGCAATTGCTCGAATTGTTGTCGATTTTCCAGTACCTCGATCACCCATAATCATAACCCCACCAATTTTAGGATCAATAACATTTAATTGTAAAGCAAGTTTCATTTCTTCTTGGCCAACAATTGCTGTAAATGGAAAAACTGGAGTATTAAATTTTTTTAAATTATTTGTTACCATACTTTTAAAATGATTATTAAAATATAAAATTTCTTTAATTATTAAAAAATTGTTTTCAATTGAAATTTTATTTATATAATGTTATTCCTAATTGAATAGCTAAAATTGCTGCTAATAATGCAATACATAATGCGGTATAAACTTGTGAATCTAAAACCATGTGACACTCCTGAATTCTATGTTTAAAATATTATAATTCTAAAAAATTTAATATACTATGAAAAATAGTTTTTTAAGATTTATGTTTATAATTATAAACTAAATTATTAAAAATTTTTAACTTTAATCAAGACCGAATTTTTAATTACCAACTTGATTTAGTAACACCAGGTAATAAACATTGATGAGCCATTTCTCGAAAAACATGACGTGAGATTCCAAAATCTCGAAATACGCCACGAGGCCGACCTGTTTTCCAACATCGATTACGGATACGTGTTTTGGAACTATTCCGAGGAAGCTTTTGAATTTTTGAATGTAACTTCAGTTTTTTAGCAAAATCTTGTTCATTTTGATAACTTATCAATAATCTTGTTCGTTTTGTCTCATACTTTTTCTCTAAGCGAATACGTTTTTTTTCTCGCTCAATCATACTTTTTTTTGCCATAAAAATTTAAGATAATTAATTTTGTAAAATAATATAGAAAGTTAATAATTATATTTAATTGTTTTTACTTTACTCTACTTTAAAGATTTAAACAAGTCGAGTTTCATAAAACATTTATCAATTATTAAAATTAATTAATTTTCTTGATCTTTGCTTATAATAATATAATATAATAGCTAACTGTTCTTTAGTTTAGTTGTAAGAAAGTCAAAACCCATTATTTATATTGAGGAATGTATTACTATGGCATTACCATGGTATCGTGTTCACACTGTCGTTTTAAATGATCCTGGAAGATTAATTGCAGTACATTTAATGCATACAGCTTTAGTTGCTGGTTGGGCTGGATCAATGGCATTATATGAATTAGCTGTTTTTGACCCGTCAGATCCTGTTTTAAATCCAATGTGGCGTCAAGGAATGTTTGTTATGCCGTTTATGACTCGTTTAGGTATTACAGATTCTTGGGGTGGTTGGAGTATCACTGGAGAAAGTGTTTCAAATCCAGGTATCTGGAGTTTTGAAGGTGTTGCATTATCACACATTGTTTTATCAGGTTTATGTTTCTTAGCTGCAATTTGGCATTGGGTATATTGGGATTTAGAGTTATTTCGTGATCCCAGAACAGGAGAACCTGCTTTAGATTTACCAAAAATTTTTGGGATTCATTTATTTTTATCAGGTTTAGCATGTTTTGGTTTTGGAGCATTCCATGTAACTGGATTATTTGGACCAGGTATTTGGGTTTCAGATGCCTACGGCATTACTGGTAAAGTTCAACCAGTTGCACCAGCTTGGGGTGCTGATGGTTTTAATCCATTTAATCCTGGTGGTATTGCGGCACATCATATTGCAGCAGGTATTTTTGGAATCTTTGCTGGTATTTTTCATTTAACTGTACGTCCTCCACAACGATTATATCGTGGTTTACGAATGGGTAATATTGAAACAGTATTATCGAGTAGTATTGCAGCAGTTTTCTTTGCTGCTTTTGTAACTTCAGGAACAATGTGGTATGGTGCTGCAGCAACACCAATTGAATTATTTGGTCCAACGCGTTATCAATGGGATAGTGGATACTTCCAACAAGAAATTGAACGACAAGTTGAAGTATCTGTAAGTGAAGGATTATCAGAAAGTCAAGCTTGGTCACGAATTCCAGATAAATTAGCATTTTATGACTATATTGGAAATAATCCAGCAAAAGGTGGTTTATTCCGTGCTGGACCAATGGATAAAGGGGATGGGATTGCTGAAGCGTGGTTAGGTCATCCAATTTTCCGTGATAAAGAAGGTCGTGAACTAACAGTACGTCGTATGCCAGCATTCTTTGAAACATTCCCAGTTATTTTAGTTGATAAAGATGGTATTATTCGTGCTGATATTCCATTCCGTCGTGCTGAATCTAAATATAGTATTGAACAAGTAGGTGTAAGTGTTGATTTCTATGGTGGTAAATTAAATGGCCAGACATTTAAAGACGCACCAACTGTTAAGAAATTTGCGCGTAAAGCACAATTAGGAGAAGTTTTTGAATTTGATAGAACAAGTTTAGAATCTGATGGTGTATTCCGAAGTAGTCCACGCGGTTGGTATACTTTTGGTCATGCTAATTTTGCATTATTGTTCTTCTTTGGGCATTTATGGCATGGTGGTCGAACAATTTTCCGTGATGTATTCACAGGTATTGGAGCAGAGGTTACAGAACAAGTAGAATTTGGTGCATTCCAAAAACTTGGTGACAAATCAACGAAAAAACAAGGTGCTGTATAAAATATAGCCAGGTTTTTAAATTTATTTATATTTAAATAGGATCAGACAATGGAAGCGTTAGTTTATACATTTTTACTTATTGGCACTTTAATGGTAATCTTTTTTGCTGTATTTTTTAGAGAAACGCCTCGTATTATTAGAAAATAAAACCAAATAAATTAGTTTTATTTTTTAATCTTCATGTTCTTCAAATGGATCACGTAAATTTTTAGATGTTGGTCCAAAAGCTGTATAAATTGAATATGCAGTAATCCCTAAGAGTAGACTTGATACAAAAATTACAATAATAGTTGCTGTTTCCATGTTATATAATATTATTATTAACACTGTAATATTATATAGCATCTCTTATAAAAATTCATTTATTAAAAATATAAAATATTTTTATGGCATTACGAACAAGATTAGGTGAAATTTTACGCCCATTAAATGCTGAATATGGTAAAGTTGCACCAGGTTGGGGAACTACTCCAATTATGGGTGTAGTAATGGTTGCATTTTTAGTATTTTTATTAATTATTTTACAAATTTATAATTCATCATTAATTATTGAAAATGTTGACGTAGATTGGGCAAATGGTATTGTATAATACTAATAAAATAATCTAAAAGGTATAAATTACCTTTTAGATTATAAAATTTACATAATTTAAATATATATATATGGATATCATCAGTTTAGGTTGGGCCGGTTTAATGACGATGTTTACGTTTTCATTAGCGTTAACAGTTTGGGCTCGAAATGGTTTCTAATTATTTAAACTTTTTATAATTTTAAAAATTCAAAGTCTTATGGAATTAATTCAACAAATCTTTCCCTATGCAAGTCCAGAAATTGTAAGTACTGCAGCTATTTGCTTTTCAATGACTTTATTTGGACTTTCTTTAGGATTTGCTTTGTTAAAAATGCAAGGTGAATAAAAATATATTTAATAATAATATAATTAATATTATTATTAATAAAACACTTATAGATAAAAATAAAAATTTATTCCATTTTTGGTAATGATAGAAAAATTGTATTTAGACTACCAGATTTTTTAGAATTTCGATCCAATGTGGATATTCCACCTTATTTGAAGAGAGTATATAGGAATCAGAAGTCTAGAAATGATTTCGGCTATGGCAAGGGGTTTAGAGCAAGAAGTATCACGGTTATAGAAATGACACAAAATGCTGGTTCCGATAAAAGAACCCTTCATCCGACTATAAAGAAGTAATACAAGAGTTAGGTCGTCAAAGCAATAAAAAAAGTATTTATGTACAAGTCGGTGATTCAAGTTATAAGTTAGAAAGGCCTTATCGTGAAGGCCTTTATGAGTTAGGTGAGAAATTAGTTGATTAGTTGATTATGGAATCGGATATGGACATATGTAATTTGTTGATCTTGAATAATTTTTTCCCTTCCTTGATTAGAAAGGCTTTGTGATTGTTGAGCCCACATTTCGATCGATCAGTGGCAATCCAATTTTCTTTGAAGAGTGTTTCTAGCTAGTTGACTTTTAAAGGCAATAATTTATTGGTTTGGATCCCAGTCACTACGCAAATACAAAAAGTAATTCGTGTCCGTAAATTAATGTAGGTAGGTCCTTCAGGAACTCGCATTAATTCAGTATAAGTTTTGGCTGTCATGTTTAAGAAACGCTTGCGGTTTGTCCAAACCTCTTTCCGAGCTGCCTCTTCTTCACGTTTTTGTTTGATTGCACTTAATTCTTTAAGAAGTTTGTCTAATTGTTGATTCAGTTGGTCATTTGATTTTAAAAACTCTTCATTTCGTAAGGCTAATCCGACGAAACCTTTTCGAAAATTATTACCGGTACTTTCGATTTTATTATAATTGCTTTCATATCTTTTTACTATGAGGTCTAATTTTAAAAGTAATTGGTTAATTTTTTTGATTTGATTTTTCTTTTCCATTTAAATTATTTAACTTTTTTTTAAGTGATATTTAATGTTCTAATTTAAGCTTTTTAATTTACTTAGGCCTTATGTCCAAAATTATTAAAAATAAACAGTTAAAAAGTCTTTGTTCTAAACAGGTAAAAGTTTCTCTTTCTACGTTTTAAAATTATTTCAGAAATAATAGTATTATTCAACCGAAATATTTTTTGCTAAGCTAATCTCAAGAACTTCAAAAATAAGAAATGATTCCATTAAACGTTGTGAGTTTAAGTCAAATATTTTAATTAGTCGTTTCTGATTAGACATACAAAGCAAAGGAAACACAACTTGCTCCTGAATTTTCTCTTCTTCCTACAAACTTTTTATATTAGGTATAAACCAATTTTTAATTTTCTTTTTTGTGTACCATTTCGTCTAGAAGGGAGATAAGAATTCAAAAATCTAAAAATATCAAATCTTATTTTAAGATTGTCAACACTGAAATTCTGCATGATCGGAAATAATACAGAAAATTCATCTGTTGTCATTTTTTTCTGTTTGAAATGATCCCGTGAATAAAAATGGTTCAAAAGAGTCTAATAATTCATCCGTTATCCAAGCCTTAGCAATCCATTTGTTTTGAACCTTATCTTAGAAATTGATATCAAAATTCGATAGAATTTATCTGATAAAAATTTATGTTGCACTTTAGATAATTCAAAAAGTCTATCGCTTTGTCTAACTGATACTGACTCATTGTTCTTCCATAATCAGCAAATTTAAAAAATTCTCTTACTGGGAATTTATATTGTTTAGACTTAGACTTTAAGCTTGCTATTTTATAGTTATTCAAAGATTTCAGATATGCTAAAAATTGAAAAAACTGTATTAAATCTTCTTTTTGAATTTTTTCAATTGAGTATTGATCAATATAGTGGAAGTTAATTTTTGTGTCTAAATTACTTAAGTTGTTTCTAGTTTAAAAAGGGCGAAGGCGTCGAGCTATTCATTTGACCTTTTTAGGTTCCTGAGAATATCTAAATAGCTGGTGGGTTTGCTTCAAAAATTCCTAAAAAATACGTTAGTCTAACGGCTTAAATTGTTTTGCTTGTAATAAACTGTTCTATAGGTTTAGCGTTTGTTGGTGTTTGTGCTCAAATTTAAATCATAAGCACTCACTTTTCAAGTACACAGGGTAATAGTTATCGCTAGTTCTACTATTAGTTGTCCATTTCTATTTTTCCGATATTCAAAATTATTGTTTGGTAAAAAATCTTTAAACTGAACTAAAATATTTTCAATAATTTATCATTGCTTGTTTTGTCAGTTGATTTTTGAATACAATTAATAACAGATATCAATACGTCCTAGAAAAGCCCTGTACAGTTTCAGTTTGTTCTAGTTGAATTTTTTTTTAATAAGTAGAATATTAAAGCTGATTTGCTAATTAGCCTGCAAATTCTAAATCATAGAAAATAGAACAGTAACCTCAAAATACTTATCATTAAAGATTGAAATACGTTTTTGATTCTTGTCACGTTCTTTTATATAGGAACTAAATCCTAAACATCTCAAATAAACTGTTAAACTATTAATTTCATTATCATTTAAATATTACTTCAAATTAAACCTTAGATAATCAATACTTAATGACTCTGTTTCTAATGAGCCAAAATCTTCGGCATAAATTTTATTTTTTATTTGTTTAATTTTTACTTTTAATTAAAAAATTTTTCAAAAAGAGCGTCGAGCCTCTTAAACTAAAGTTACAAAAGACCTTTTTTGAGATTAACTTTGGATCATTAGTTATTGAATAAAGTTTCTTTATAAGGATTTTCTATAACTTGAATTTTACTTTGTAAAAAAAAGAAAGGTTTACACTTTAAAAACATATTTCTTTTTTTTAAATTTAGTTATTATATTAGAATTATATATCAAAAAGAAAAAACGATTTACTTAGCATAAGTTTAGTTAGTATCATTTAAATAGCTCGCCGAATCTCGTATGCTGAAATGCGTATTTGGCACCCACTCAAAGAAACTCAATCCGTAATAAACAAATCTTCTATAAAGAATTTTTATATGTCACTATTTGGACAGTGTACACATGTAAAATATATTTTCAATGTTTAGACTCTAATCCAAATTAGTTTTAATATGAATCTATTTAACTTCCATAAAATTTTATCATAAAGTTTTTATTTGATTCTATCCATTTCTGGTACGTTTTTGAAATTTTAGAATCACTATCAACGATTGTTTTATCAACTTAGTAATAAAAGTTTAAGTAACGTTGATTTTTATCTCTCGTAAGAGTTTGTCGTTGTCTTTCTTTATAACTTACCGTCAATTGTATCTATATAATGATTACATATGAACTTAATGACTACCTAATAAAAAAAAGGTATCTGCTAAATAATTAAAATACATGCTTTAAATCCGATAGTTCTTTTTTTCAATATTGAACTATTGTAAAATATATAATCCAGATCCAACGTTTTTTCAACACGAATATTATTTAGCCGACCTTAAGTGCCATGATTTTATTATAAAAACTTATTATCAAGTAAAAAAATTCTTTGAAAAATAATTTTAAATTTATACGAACTTATTACTAAGTTTGTTTTTAACGATGTTGTTCTTTTGATTTAATTAGAATATACACCTCAAATTGGTTGTGACTTTCACTCTTATTTATTATTGACAATGAAGAAATTATTCAATACTATACTTTTAATAACTTTTACTTTATATAATCAATTCATTTTTGTAAATTAATTTTCATTTACTGAATTTTTAAAATATTTATCTTTATTAAAGCAAAATTATATAAAATTGCAAGTTGATTTAAAATAAATAAAGTTTAGTAAATAATAATAAAAAACTGATGCCAAAATTAAAAACTCGTAAAGCAGCCGCTAAAAGATATAAAATTACTGGAAATAAGAATTTTTTACGTCGTCATGCTTTTAAAGGTCATTTATTAATGAAAAAATCAAATAAACAAAAACGTAAATTATCTCAAGTCTTATGTGTCAAAAAAAGTGATACACAAGCAATTAAAATAATGCTACCGTATTAATTCGACATTATTTAAATATTTTTAATTAATCAAAAAATCAAAATGGTAAGAATCAAACGTGGAAACGTCGCAAGAAAACGTCGCAAAAAAATTTTAGCAATGGCAAGCGGCTATCGTGGTGCACACTCAGTTTTATTTCGAGTAGCTAATCAACAAGTTATGAAAGCTTTACGATATTCTTATATCGATAGAAAACAAAAAAAACGAATTTTTAGAAGAATTTGGATTAGTCGAATTAATGCCGCTTCTCGATTTAATGGGATTACTTATAGTCAATTAATCAATAAATTTAAAAAATCTAATATTGATCTAAATCGGAAAATATTATCACAAATTGCCATTTTAGATACTTCAACATTTAAATCATTAATTGATATTACTAAATAATTATTCAGTTTAATTTAAATTGGAAAATTTTATTTTTTTCACAAAATATGAATTCGAGCAATGAATTAGAAAAATTAATTGATAATTTACCACTATTTGTGCAAACATCTTTAATTATACATAACCGATTGCAAGAACTTGTTGAAGTTCTTTTAGATTTGGGATGTCGCCCTGAGGCACGTTTTATTAATGGGTCAGAATATTTATCTCAAAAACTTCTTTCTTGGCAAGATCTTGATTATGTTATTAAACGAATTAGTAAATTTAGTAATGAAAACCGAGCTGGAATTGAGAGAACACTTCATAGAATAAGTTGTATTCGAAACCGTCAATTTTTAATTAATGGTTTAACATGTCGAGTTGGTCGAGCTATTTTTGGAACAATTTCAATAATTCGAGATTTATTAGAATCAGGAAAATCCATTTTAATTTTAGGAAAACCAGGAACTGGAAAAACAACTATTATTCGTGAGATAGCTCGTATTTTAGCAGATGAAATGGGAAAACGTGTTATAATTATTGACACTTCAAACGAAATTGCAGGTGATAGTGATATTCCTCATTTTGGAATCGGTCGTGCGCGAAGAATGCAAGTTTCCACAACAGAACTTCAACATAAAGTTATGATTGAAGCAGTTGAAAATCATACGCCTCAAATTATTATTGTGGATGAAATCGGAACCGAATTAGAAGTTTTAGCCACTAGAATGATTGCAGAAAAAGGGGTACAACTTGTAGGAACAACACACGGCAACTGCTTAGAAAATCTAATTAAAAACCCTTCATTATCTGATTTAATTGGTGGTATTCAATACGTGACATTAAGTGATGAGGAAGCAAAACGTCGTGGCACACAAAAAAGTATTTTAGAACGTAAAGCTTATCCCGCATTTGAAATTGTAATTGAAATTAATAATCCAACGTCTTGGATAATCCATGAAAATGTAAAAATGTCGGTTGATAAATTATTACGCCAAACAACGATTTTTAATCAAATTCGAAAGTTCAACGTGGGAGAAAACCTACAAATAAAATATTATTCAAATTTGTTATTTAAACCTTCTTTACCTGTGACTTTATCTTTAGCTCAAAATTTGAAAAATTGGAATCAAAGAAATAATGAAAATTATTATCATTTTCAATTTTCACTTTCAAAAGCGATAAAAATTTACCCATATTCTATATCAAGTAATTTTTTACGGGAAGTCTTTCGTAAATTAGGTTTAGATTTTATAATTACCAATGATATTAAAAAAGCTCATATAATTATTGGTTTGAAAAATCGTCTTCAACAAAATTTAAAATTAAAAAAATTAGCTAAGCAAAAAAAGATTCCTATTTATTCTTTTAATCAACTTAGTCTTTATCAATTAACTAAATTTATTAAATTTATTTGTTAAAAATTTACTTGTTGGCAAGAATTGATTGAAACATTAGTTTGGGCTCACGAACGTACACCATTAGCAAATTTAATCCGTTGGCGTGACAAACCAGTAGCTTTATCGATTGTTCAAGCCCGATTAGTTGGTTTAGTTCACTTTAGTGTTGGTTATATTTTAACGTATGCTTCATTCGTTATTGCTTCAACTTCAGGTAAATTTGCATAGCTATGCAAATTTATCTTTTAGAATATTTATTATAATAAATATTCTGAAGTGATTATGAAATATTTCACTCTTCAAAAATTTAATATATTAAGTAAACTTTTGTTAAAGAATACGTATCAATAATAACTCAATACAATATGAATATTGCAGTGAGTTATTATTGATACGTACTAATCTATTTTTTTTATAAAGTAAAATTTTATGTTAAACAACATAATTGCCTTATATAGCAGAATTATTTTAAAGAAAACTTACTTTTTTAGAACGTTATTTTTAAAATGAAATAAAAAAATATATTACATGAATAAGAGATTTATTATTATATTATTTTCAGTAACCTTTTATAGTTATTTATAAATATTCTGGTAAAGTACGTGAATTTATTAGAATCTCTATAATCTGGTTAATAATAAGTGCATCACCGTTAAATGCACAAGCAAAAAATAAGTGGTTTTCAAGCGCTGAAGGGTTGACCCCGCCACCTCACTCACGTTCTACAGATAAAAATACAGGCTTATTTAATCAGCTAAAACCTCAAAATCCTAGTTCAGACAAACCAAGAGGAAACGGAGGAGATAATGATGACAGTAATTTAAAACCTGAACCTAAGTCTATTGTATTGATAATTCAAAAAATGATAATAAATACTAACACAAATACGAAATGGGACCTAAATAAGATACAGATAGTAAAACAAATTCAGATTGGTCAGATTCAGATAAATTAACTTTTCAATCTCAAAATTTAATTGTTGATTATATTACATTTAAATTTCAAGATTTAGACAATCTTCATCAAACAAAAGTTGTAAACTATCTTTTTAAATTAGGATTTAATTTTTAGAAAGAATCTGGCAAATTAGCCAAACCAGTTAAAAAACCTATTTTTGTTATTTTCAAATAATTTCGAAGAATTTGAGCAAAAGCTTTCTTCACGATTTTTACGATCGTTTGGAAAATTATTGCCTCTTGAACACTCTTATCTTGATTGGTTAGTTATCAAATTACGAACCATCTGTAAGAAACCTATTCTTAAATGCGGTTTGAATTCTGATTACATAAAATCTGATATATTAATGGATACAAGAAATTTTATCAGTCTTATTCAATTTTTAAATTATGCTCAAGATTTAGATTTTGAAACCGAATATTTAGGTCAAACTGCTTATCGAAAAGTTGTGTTTAAACTAAGAGACTTTTTAGAATTTCAAGATCCCAGCGTTAAACGTACTAATCGTTATCGGTTACGAAAGATAAAAGAGTTTTTTCAACAACTACAAACTGGATTATATGTAACTTCATTTAGTGATTCGAAATTTCAAAGTTTAGTACTTGTACCATAGATTGAATTTGAGAAATGTTCTAAACAAAAATTTTTGATAGCAAAGGTTTGGTTAGTTGAAGAATTATTTTATTACAATTATCCTTTCTATTTACCCAATATTTTTCAACAAAAGCTTACCAAGCATGAATTACACATTCGAGCTAAATTATTTCAAGTTTTTTCTTCTAGCAGTACTGAAAAAGAAGTTTATATCGAAGACTTCTTTAACTGTTACCCATCTGTTTTAAACAACCAACAAAAAACAAAAAATCTTTTATTAGATTAGTGAAAGTTTTTGAAGATCATGATTTAATTGAATCTAAGTACAAGATTATTTCTAATGGTATTTTACATGATGTACAGTAATTGACTACTAAAAATATTTCTGAAGGTTTTTTAATGGATGAAAAACTTACTCTCTAATTCTTTATTATGTTTTGGATTACTATGGGGTTAGACTACAGAGAAAATTAATCTAATCTAGTCTTCTGTAGTTTTTAAAATAACTTTTTAGTCAGTAATTATAGGATTTTAAGTTTGTTTTATTGTTAAAATGATACGTTCGAAAAGTTTTCATAGTATGGAAACTTTTCAAACATCTTATTATGTAAATGTAAGAACATTGATTAACTCTGGATCGACAGGAATACCTTTTTTTTTAGTCACAGGTGCATCTGGTGCGTCTTCCAAAAATTCTGGATGATTTTTAAGATATCTTTTGGATATAACCTGTAATATTCCACCAGTTATAGTACAAATGATAATTATTTTTACATCATTTCTAGATATAAGAAATTTTAGATAAGTTAAAACCATAATAATAAATTGATTATAACTAACTTTTTTAACTTTGAAAAGAACTATCACCCACCGCAGACTGTTCATCTAAGATAAATCCTATCTGATATTTAACTTAATTATACTATCTAAGAACTAAAAAGTCTAAACAAGTACACTAAAACTACAAATCTAATATGAAGAAAAAATGTTCAAAGAAGTTCCAAAAAATAGCAGATACGCGTACGCAAAAATAAATTCGAAATCACAAGAATGTAATTCGTTCTTAGCATTCCAGAAGTAAGAATTTCTTAGACTCGGTCTTCCACTAAAAAAAGTTAGGGTAGAAGTAGGCTCTGCAATGAATAACATTAAAGACCTTTTTAATTTTTTTTCAAAATTTAATGTCATTATTAGTATTTTTTGATTAAACCTTGCATCATTTATTTAAATTTGATAATATATTTAATTAGAATAGTCATGTTCTTAATTACTAAAATATTGTAATATTAACTTGATTTTCGGGATATAGCTCAGCTTGGTAGAGCACCTGCTTTGGGAGCAGGGGGTCGTAGGTTCAAATCCTACTATCCCGAAATTAGTAAAGTAAAACAGTTTTAAGAAACTATTAACTCTAAGACTTAAAAAACTTGAGATCACTATAAAAGAAAATTTAATTTGAAAAAACTATTGATAGAATTTTGTTTCTTTTTTATACTGAATATTTATATCTGATAGATTAAAATCTTATTAACTTAATTTAAAATTTTTAATGAGTTTAGACGAAAAATTTATTCCAATCCGTACTACAGTTTATCAAATAGTTGAAAATTTTTTTAAAAAAATAGCGGGATTATTTGGATATCCCCAAAATCCTGGAATGCCAACTATTTATGAGATGCCAAATGAAACATATGTGAGGTCACAATTTTTTGATAATCTTCCAACGCATAAAACTTATTGGCCTCCGATCCAACAACCGGAAACTTGGTTTGAAATGATTCTGGGACCAGCACCCAAAGTTGAATCAATCCCACGGTATATTTATGAAAATAAAGAGGAAGGGTTTTATAGTTTTTATGTTGAAAATTATAAAAATCTTTATTTCTTACCTGATTGGCTTTCGGAATTTATTCAAGTTCAGTTAAATATTTGTTTAGATATCAGTCTTTTAGAAACAGTTCGTGAAGTCTTATTTATAGGTTTAATGATTTATTCACAGATGGTAGTTGTTAGAATTGCTATCTCTTGGTTAATTTATATTAATCCTTATACTTTCCCATGGTGTTATCTTGCCGCGGCAGTCGATTGGACAGAAGATGTTTTACAAGGAATTGTACCTGCAATATTAGGTGTAAATATTACAGGTAGTGTATTTCTTGGAGTTCTTGGAGTTATAGCAGATAGTTTAAATCATTTAGTTTTCACTATGCCATTTCTTCCAAGTGAAGCTGAAGAAACAAAAGTTTTAATTAATAATGACATGAAAGATATATTAGTTTTTCATTATTTACCAATCTTGTGGTATCGTCATTCAATTCCAAATAATATAAGAGAATATTGGTACTATAAAAACCCCGAGATTTTAGAATATATGCAGAAATCTTATAAAAATTTAAATATTCAATTTTTACCTGATAATATTATTCAAGATCTAAATTTAGAGACAACTGATTCATTTCTAAGTCAAATTAATACTTTTAGTGAGTCATTGTCCACACAACTCCTATCAATAGTTGGTATTAATTTTCTTTAAATCACATTAACCAAATCATAGAATTTTAAAATGAAAATCTAAAAATTATTTAAATATCGTTAAAAGAATGGCTTAAAATAGATTTTCTAGTCTTTTTAAGCCACTTTAAGATGAGTTCGGAATTCTTCCAATAGATCTTATAATATTTTTTAATTTTTCAAGAGCATCGGATTCCAGCAAAATTGTATCGGCAACAGCTTTGATGGAAGATGCGAATTCTGATCATTTACAAACAACTTTTGGTGGTAACCATAAAGAAATAGAGATTGTACATATAATTGTATTGTCAAATAATGCTCCAGATTTATCAGTTTTAAGTGTAGATTAAAGGTTCGACCGTATGATAATATAATTTGGCCATGTAAGATCAGTCCATATCTGAAAAAGATATTTCGTCGAGCCTAGAATATAACATGGACAGTATTTATCAAAAATTTAGATTTGGAAGAATTAAAGTTTTTGAAACAATATAGCTCGATAAATTTTGATAAATCATGGTTAATCAAAGAACAAGTGGAGGGTAAAAACTTAGAAGTATTTGGTAAAACAAAGTAATATATGAAAGATTTAGTAACAAAGATGAATAATTCTCCAAATTATATCAAAATGAAAGCAATGGAGTTTATGGAAAAAAGTGATCAAGAT
>Ga0307974_1000017_pt1:0-2500 | contig 89256 bp, 93 predicted proteins | sample OrgLakmetagen784_FD_201812 | JGI IMG/M metagenome (GOLD analysis project Ga0307974, IMG submission 201812) | Saline water microbial communities from Organic Lake, Antarctica - #784 | ecosystem: Environmental > Aquatic > Non-marine Saline and Alkaline > Saline | place: Antarctica: Organic... | reverse complement strand
TTATGGGGGATACCTTGGCATTCAGAAGCGATGAAGGACGCGGTTACCAGCGAAATGCTTCGGGTAGTTGGAAACAAGCTATGATCCGGAGGTCTCCGAATGAGGAAACTTTTTATACTACTTATTGAATATATAGATAAGAAAGAGCGAACCTAGGGAACTGAAACATCTTAGTACCTAGAGGAAAAGAAAGTAAAAAACGATTCCCTTAGTAGCGGCGAGCGAATTGGGAGAAGCCTAAACTTAATTTTATTAAGGGTAGTGGGACAATTGTTAATCGATTAGGACAGTTAGATGAACAAGTTGGAATACTTGACCAAAGAAAGTGATAGTCTTGTAATCAAAAATTGAAATAATCAAATTGAATCCCAAGTAGCATGGAGCACGTGAAATTCCGTGTGAATCTACGAGGACCACCTCGTAAGGCTAAATATTCCTGAATGACCGATAGTGAACAGTACCGTGAGGGAAAGGTGAAAAGAACCCCGGGAGGGGAGTGAAAAGAACATGAAACCATAAACTTACAATCAGTAGGAGGACGACTAAAACGTCTGACTGCGTGCCTGTTGAAGAATGAGCCGGCGACTTATAGGTAGTGGCAGGTTAAGGCAGAGAATGCCGGAGCCATAGTGAAAGCGAGCCTGAATAGGGCATATGTCACTGGTTATAGACCCGAACCCGGATGATCTAACCATGGTCAGGTTGAAGCTTAGGTAATACTAAGTGGAGGACCGAACCGACTGATGTTGAAAAATCAGCGGATGAACTGTGGTTAGGGGTGAAATGCCAATCGAATTCGGAGCTAGCTGGTTCTCCCCGAAATGCGTTTTGGCGCAGCGATAAATGTTATAACTTAGGGGTAAAGCACTGTTACGTATGCGGGCTGGTAATTCGGTACCAAATCGTTGCAAACTAATAATACTAAGTGTAAAGTTTATCAGTGAGACTGTGGGGGATAAGCTCCATTGTCAAGAGGGAAACAGCCCAGAGCACCAGTTAAGGCCCTTAAATAATTACTAAGTGATAAAGGAGGTGGGAGTGCATAGACAATCAGGAGGTTTGCTTAGAAGCAGCAATCCTTTAAAGAGTGCGTAATAGCTCACTGATCGAGTAAACCTGCGCCGAAAATGTACGGGACTAAGTAATTTGCCGAAACTGTGCGATATATTTTGAATATATCGGTAGGGGAGCGTTCTGTTGTAGATTGAAGTATTAACGTAAGTGGATATGGACGAAGCAGAAGTGAGAATGTCGGCTTGAGTAACGAAAATATAGGTGAGAATCCTATACCCCGAAAACCCAAGGTTTCCTCCGGAAGGCTCGTCCGCGGAGGGTAAGTCAGGACCTAAGGCGAGGCTGAAAAGCGTAGTCGATGGACAACGGGTTAATATTCCCGTACCATTATTTATTGATAACGAGGGACGGAGAAGGCTAAACTGGCCGGATATTGGTTACCGGTTTAAACGTTCGAAGTATTGAGAAACGGAGAAAACGTTTTGAGCTAAGGCGTGAATACGAGATGCTACGGCATTGAAGCAGTGTATGTCAGACTTCCAAGAAAAGCTCGCAATGTCGTAAATAGATGATGCCTGTACCATAACCGACACAGGTGGGTAGGTAGAGTATACTAAGGGGCGCGAGATAACTCTCTCTAAGGAACTCGGCAAAATGACTCCGTAACTTCGGGAGAAGGAGTGCCTTATTTATAAGGTTGCAATAACAAGATCCAAGCAACTGTTTACCAAAAACACAGGTCTCCGCTAAGTCGTAAGACGATGTATGGGGGCTGACGCCTGCCCAGTGCCAGAAGGTTAAAGAAGTTGGTTAGCATTCGCGAAGCTGATAACTGAAGCCCTGGTGAACGGCGGCCGTAACTATAACGGTCCTAAGGTAGCGAAATTCCTTGTCGGGTAAGTTCCGACCCGCACGAAAGGCGTAATGATTTGGATACTGTCTCGGAGAGGGGCTCGGTGAAATAGACTTGTCTGTGAAGATGCGGACTACCTGCACCTGGACAGAAAGACCCTATGAAGCTTTACTGTAACTTGAAATTGAAATTGGACTTTATTTGCGCAGTATAGGTGGGAGGCGTTGAGTTAATTCTTGCGGGAATTTAGGAGCCATTAGTGAGATACCACTCTGGTAATGTTAGATTTCTAACTTTGTATCATAATCTGGTTAAAGAACAGTTTCAGGCGGGCAGTTTGACTGGGGCGGTCGCCTCCCAAATGGTAACGGAGGCGTACAAAGGTTTCCTCTGAACGTGTAGAAATCGTATCTAGAGTGTAAAGGCATAAGGAAGCTTGACTGTGAGACTTACAAGTCGAGCAGGGACGAAAGTCGGTCTTAGTGATCTGACGGTGCTGAGTGGAAAGGCCGTCACTCAACGGATAAAAGTTACTCTAGGGATAACAGGCTGATCTCCCCCAAGAGTTCACATCGACGGGGAGGTTTGGCACCTCGATGTCGGCTCATCGCATCCTGGGGCGGTAGTACGTCC
>Ga0307974_1000015_pt1 | contig 91435 bp, 100 predicted proteins | sample OrgLakmetagen784_FD_201812 | JGI IMG/M metagenome (GOLD analysis project Ga0307974, IMG submission 201812) | Saline water microbial communities from Organic Lake, Antarctica - #784 | ecosystem: Environmental > Aquatic > Non-marine Saline and Alkaline > Saline | place: Antarctica: Organic Lake... | reverse complement strand
ACTATAACATTAATATATTCGTAGTCCACCATGCTATACTAAGCCAAGAAATGTTTGATAATATAATACAAATAAATAAAGACATTTTTTCTAGTATAGAAGAACTAGAATATTAAATAGATAAGTAATGAGTGACTACAAATATATAAATAAGATAATGATTACAGATAATCTATATAATCTAGATTATCTAAATACTTTACACACAGGAGAAGGTATATCTATGGACTTTTGGTCAAAATCGTTTTATAATAATTATAATAACAAATATAAACAATATAACTTATTAAGAGACAAGGTTATAAGAGAAACAAATGATTCATCTGATAAGACAATTATTATTCAGAACAAAAATACAAAAGGATTAAAATATATAAGCAATTTGTATATTAATCTTAAAAAAAATCCTAAATGGGTAGATAATATTGTTAGTATAGAGATGTTATCGTTAAATGTTCCTAGTGAAGTATTAAGTGATTTTGTTGCTTTAACTAATTATACAATTAAGAAAATAGAAAACTATTTATATCAGGCATGAATAAACACTTAAACTATTATTCTGTATTAGAAGTAAGTCATTTATCGAGTGATAAGGAAATAAAAAAAAGCTATTATAAACTTTCATTTAAATATCATCCTGATAGGAACAAGGATATTGATCCCACTCTTTTTAATGCAATAACAGATGCTTATAAAGTACTTTCTGATAATAACAAGAGAGTGGAATATGATAATCAATCAATATATGGCAAAGACTATAATGAGGAACTTGAAATGTTCGATGTTGATTATGACTTTGATTATGACAAGAGTAAGCAGAAATTAGAAGATTTTAAAAACAACCAAGTAAATAATATACAAATAGAGGTTGATGATAGTTTTAGTGGTAATCTAAAATATGAGAGATGGATTAGATGTAAGACTTGTGATGGTAATGGCAAAGATTTGAATTCTAAGATAGAAATAAAAGATAATAGCGGAAAGGTTATTAGAACATTCGATCCTGATGACGGCTGTGATTTCTGTGAAGGTACTGGAAAAGAATATAATGGACAACCATGTTCTTTTTGTTTCGGCAAAGGCCAAGTTGGTCTAAACAGGTGTGGAAAGTGTAAAGGTGAAGGAAGAATTTTTGGTCTACAAAAAGCCAATATTAAACTAAGTGGTGAAATAACTAAATTTAACTCTATGGGTCATTTTTCTAAATCTGGTAAAGTTGGATATTTACTAGTTATCAAAAAGTAATAAAATTATCTTCCACAAGGTAATACACCACTAATTACAGTACCATTATCTACTTCTAATGATCCAAATCCATTAGACACAAATCCATTAGCACCTATACTTCCAATAAAGTTAGCATATACTTTTGTAGAACGTTCAAATATATCATTATTTGTATAATAGGATAATGTAGACTGGCTTTGACATGCCAAAGCTGATGTACTACCTGAACTTAAATTATGAAGAAATAATGTCTCTTCATCATTTCCACTAGATGTTTGTGTTACTTCTTGTGTAACACTTAAATTTCCATTATCCTCACTAACCGTTATAATACCTACTCTAGGACCAGATGTGGTGTTCTGTAAGCGTGAAACAACCACATCTTTAGTACCAAATGAACTGAGTGGTGATACACTTAACCAAGAAGGAGCATTAGTATCAATAGACCAATTAGTATTACTAGCTACTTCAATAGTATAATTTCCCCCATTAGAACTAACTTCTCTGGTAGCACTAGAGACTTGACCTTCGTTAGAAATAACCAAATAAGGTTGATCACCAGGTTGTGTAAGTGTATAAGTTGCTTGGAGGTTACCACCAACTTGTGACACAGTAATAGTACCATCTCTTTCACTAACTTTAGAATTTCCTTGATAACTAAAGTCATAATTAGCAATGCCCCCTCCACTCTCTACTGTTAAATCATTAATCCAAGGTGCTGACTTACTAACTGTCCAAGCTCCATTAGAATCTATTATAAAACTACCATTACCATTATTATTATTAGGTAGTGTAAGACTTTCTGGTGTCACACTTAACGAAGGTTCATTCGGCTCATTTGGTATATTTCCATAGACCTCTACTGATGCTGTAGTATCTGTATTTATATAAGAATATCTTTCTGTTATGCCATCAGTAGTAGTAAATCTTGTATTAGGTAAAAATAATATAATTGAATTATTTATAACACTCTCAATTTCAAAAGAGTCTGGTCCTATTGTGTAAATAGCAGAATATTCATCAACTGAATTACTAAAGACAGAATCTCTAAAGCTGATTAAACCATTCACAAATGAATCAGAATCTGCTATTCCCTGTGCATCTATTACACCAGTCCCATTAAAGTTTATAGATAGTGTTTCTGAAAATGTTATATTTTCACCATTGACACCTAATTTAAAATCTATATTTAATCTAATAGGCATATACGCATTTTCTAAGAATTCTATTCCTGAAAAGTCTAGTCTTATACGATGATTATCACTTACTAAAATTCTAGGAACAAACAAAACAGGTATTTCTATAATCAAATTAGGATCATCTCCTGGTGATGGATCATCTGGCTCATCATCACTAGGTGGCTCTGGTATATCTACTATACCTATATCTATACCTGAGTTACTAAAGTTTATATCTGCTGTATTTAATCTTATATTTCCTAAATTTATATCTATATTATCAATAAAATCAAAATCATTATCTGTATAATCGATATATGGTGAGATGCCACTAAATGGTATCTGTATACTCTTGTTTATGTTATTATCATTGAAATATTTAAAAAAAGGAACCATGTTTATTTCAAACAATTTCAAGTTATCTATTATAGTAGTAGATTCTAACTCACCTAATAATCCACTACCTCTTATATTCATAGATAAATGTCTTTTATTGAAAAAATACTCGACTTTCCTTTTACCTGGTGTCGTTATGTGGTTTATATTACTAGAAATAGGTAAATAAGTAGATTTTTTCAACTGTACAATTTCTTGTGTATCCCCATTTTGTAATTCAATATTTTCTGACCTAGATGTTTTGTTTATATTATCAAAATGGATTGTAGGTTCTGGTGATAAACTAGAAGCGAAAGTATTACCCCCAAACTCTGAGTCTATTGGAAATCTATACTCATTTTCACCAGATTTATAATCAATTAAATCAAATTCAACAACAGTATATCTATTCTTTGGTATATCAGCATTATCTCTGTGTAAAACTTCTACCGTTGGTGTTTTTAAATCTAAGACACCACCTTCACCGTTAGATACCATTTTCAATTCTTCTCCTTGTATGATTGTAAGCCCACCTAAATTTTCAGTTCTATCAAATTCTAGACTAGGTATAATACCATTTGAAGAGGGTTCTTCTGATACAGAGGATAACCATCCCTTTTGTAAAAATAACTCTATATCATCATCAGATGGACCAAAGAAATCTTTAAATTCAGATGACTCTCCAATATAATCGCTAAATACCTTAAACTTCGTACCAAGTCTATAAGATCTATTACTCAATGAGAATGAATCCCTGAAACTAGAATTGCTAGATAGTACATCATTTGATGGATAACCATATAGATTATTTTCTGAAAAATATTTTCTAGATACCTTGTTGAGCACTGTCTGTGGTTTACCTATATTAACGGCTGTGTCTTCATAATAAGTAACATCTAACCAAGAGTTATAATTAAATACTGCTGGGGAATTAAGAGTTGTATTAGAGGTTAGTCTAGAAATGTTATTACTCTTAAAATCCATATTTTGGACAAGGCTAGTTGAATATTTTGTTCTATAAGTACCACTTTCTGATATAACACTTTGACCCCATTCTTGGTCTATTATAACCTTAAAAGCAGTCACTACTTTTAATATACGTTTCGCTCCATTATATTTGAGATTAACTGATTGTTTATCATCTAATAAAATATTTACTATATCGTTTACTGCTAGATTGTGTTCTGTGGGTGTGTTTATACCAAGAAGACCATCTTCATAGGACGTGGCCGTGAAGTTACCAGATAAATATTCTATACCTTTAAGGTGACCACCGTCATAAATACCATCTATCCAATGTGTGTCGAACATCTCAGTTATAAGAGGATATCCCTTAAATAAGCCATAGTTCCATATTCCTTTAAAATAACCATTCAGGAAACCACCAGATAGCCATACATTTTTAGTTAACATAATCCTGTGGTTTAGAGAATCCCTTTCTATTCGTCTTAGTGGGAATGTTGTTTCAATGTCAATATCTATGAATTTATCACCAATTCTAACTATTGTATATAGCCCTCTTAATATTTTTCTATTATCATTTATATCTACGCCAACTATATTACTTATCGATATCTTATCACCAACGCTTAATCTTTCCCTTGTAGATGCTCTTGCTCTAGACAAGCCACTAGTGCCTATAGATTCATCTGGTCCAGATATTCTAACTAACCATTCTATATCAGAGTATGTCTTTACAGAAAATACCACATCATGCATCTCCCTCATACTAATATCATCTCGGTACCCACTATTCCAAACACCATTTTCCCATATACCAGATTTGAAATAAGAATTTCCTATTTTAGATGTCAATTCACTTGGTTTTAAATTTATACTAGGAAGTGTTGATATGTTATCTGGATCAGTATTATTTTGTATTACTTTGCCAGTTCCTACAATTGTAGAAAATATACCATTTTCTAAACCACTAGCTTCTATATTAGGCAATGTTACATCAAATAATCTATTATTGCTATCAGAGTACCCGCCCCTTATCTCTATATCCGATATTGCAATTACCACATCTTTATTAAGTGATGTCACATCACCAACAAAAACTACATATTTATTACCAACTAAACCTATATAATTAGCACTAAACCCACCTTCTTCGCTTAGATAAGCTATAAGTGTAGAGTTATCTAAATACCTCTCAAATCCATCCTCTAGTGGTCTTTGTGGTGGTTCTATATCAGATAAATAGACTCTAACACCAGCACTAGTATCTGTTGTTGTTCCATTATCAATACCTTTGTTATACTGAAATGATAAATTGAAGTTCTGAAACCCAACGTATCTAGATAAATGATTGATTAAATTATACTCAGGTGCTTCTATTTTTGGTATTCCACCAACAGGCGAAAATGTTTTATCAGGAGTTAGTTCTCTCCGATGATACCATACAAATGCAGAATTATTACTATCATACCTCCATCCATTACAATATAAATTTACATTATCAAATCCTCTGCTATTTAACAGACTAATATCTGGATTATCATTTATCCAAGACAATCCACATATATTCCATTCTAATTCAAAAAATTCTAAATTTTTTATACCAAAATCTGAATTAAATGTATTATCAGCAAATATGTTTATGTAATTATTAGTAATTGCATTGTTTATAGGTGATGAGTTAAAATATACGTATCCATCTTGGTCACCAAAGCTAGACACTTCTGTATGTTCGAATGTTAGTCTAAAGCTATCCCCCCACAAAACACTCATTACTAAATTTTGTGAACGATACATATTTTTTAGATTAGAAATATGTATCTTATAGTAGTAAGATTTGGTTTGCTTCAGTTCTCTATTTACGTTTAAATACCTTAAAGGTTTAGTACCAGATACTTTATATATCTTATCAGTGCTAAAATCCCATCCAGGTCCGAACCATATAACATTTTGTTGTATTGTCATATTCTATATATTATTTATCCACAGTTGGTTATCAATATTCTTAAATTAATTATTAGTTACAATTGTACTGTGATATAAATATCCCATCTACATCTATTACAAGTCCATACGAAGTGTTTGGAATCTTAACATATAAATTGGCTAATAAAGCACCACTTGATATATTTCTGATTAAATCTCCTATTCTTGGTAGTGGACCACTTCCATTATGTTCATAGTAATTATCCAATGTACCTGTTACACATTTACCATTAAATGTTCTAGCTTGAAAACTTTCGAAAGGTGACCATGCTACATTCGGATTACCCTCTTGTGTTAGTGTATGGGTATTTCCTAAATTTGTTCCAATTATATTAATATCAGTAGATCTTTCAACCCTACTATCATTAGCCCCATACTCAACCGATATTGTACCATTTCCACTACCATTATCAGGTGATAGATTTTCAACCCAACTATTACTAGCTGAAGCATTCCAAGAAACATTGCTTTCCACTACTAATTCATAGCTACCAAGGTCACTACCGACTGTCTTGTCAACTTCTATTAGTATAAAAGGTTGTTGTGTACCATTTTGTTGCAGTGTGAATGTTTCTGTAATCCCACCACCACTTACTGTTATTGAGGCTGTTCTTGTTCCAGTTAGTGAATTTATTAGATAAGAAATGTTTATATCCTCATTAAATCTACCAGATGATGGGTTTGCTTCAACCCATGAAGATGTGCCAACTGATATGTTCCAAGATACATTACTTCTTATACTCATTATATAATAATCAGCCCCATTTTCCACAATCACCTCATTGATTCCCACTATTGTTAGTTCTGGTTCACCATCAAGATCCAAAACTTCAACAATTGATGGAAGTTGTAAAAAACTATCACCACCTTCAATGCGTGCACTATCAACAGGCTCTTTTGCATCTGCTATACCACCTTCACTTGCCATTATTTCTGGTTCTGCAAAGATATTCCATATATGACATTCGTTAGAAACAGTTATATCAATACCTCGTTTTATCAACTCAGCATCAAAATTATCAGTTACGCTTCCATTATACTCTATGAATGAACCATACCAGTTACCATTTCTCCAAGTTCCATCTTCCCAAAATATATTATAAGCATTCATATACAAGCACGTCCCATTTCTCCATACCATACCATATGCATTGCCTTTATCAAATATACCATTTTCCCATATTGATATATGAAAATCACTACCTTTTAATTCACCATTTCTCCATATACAACTATCGTTTGTATTAAATGTTTTGTTTGGATCATCTTCAACATTTCTAAACTCTCTATCTACAAATGGATTAAATGAACTATTTATAAATCTACCATTGCCAAACTCACCGTCTAACCAAACAGAATTTACCATATCAGCATTCCTATTATCAAATATTCCACCTTGCCATAATACACCATCTAATATAACTTTATTAACATTTGGCCTCTGATTACTTTTGGTTGCTTTTGTGAAGAATTTCTTATTATTAGTAACTGCACCATTTCTCCATAAACCATAAAAATCTCTATTGCTTCTTAAAAAAGAGTCAACAAATACACTTGCGTTTTCACTTTTATCCCCTTCATATATATCACTAGAAATTGTATCTAATGATTGCCCAGAACCTTTAAACATACCATTAGTAAAAATTCCATTATTCCAGACTTTTCCTTGAAATTCACCACCATTAAACTCCCCATCCCACCATGACGGATTATTAACACTACTTGCGTTACCAAAAACACCACCATTAAATACACCACCTTGCCAAGCATAATCTAACCTATTATTAGAAGAATCTTCACCAGCTGTTGATAAGAATACACCACCATTAAATTCACCACCTTTCCACTGCGTATTTCCATTTACTTCACCACCATTAAATCTACCATTATTCCATATTGTAATATTTTCAGACCCAAGAATACCACCATTAAATTCACCATTGTTCCAAGTTATTATAAATGTGTTATTTCTTGCACTAAAAAGATTTGGACTTTGTGATATAAGAGCTGCATTATCAACAGTTGTATTTTTAATTGTACCAGAGTATATGCGAGTATCGCTAGTTCTTAGGTTTTTCTTCCCAAGGACACCACCATTTATAAAACCAGTATAGAACTTAGAATTATAGAAATTACCTCCTTGAAACTCACCTGACTGCCAATCACTTTTTCTAAATTCACCACTTCTAAAAATACCATTTACCCATGCGTATATATTATTTTTTAACAAAGTAGTGCTTGTTCTAACGCCATCTGATGTAGTTATAAATGTCAAACCATTCCTGTAATAAGAAAGAATTGAATTAGAATTATATTCAGGTGATTCAGGTGTTGCTATCCCATTGAAGCTTCTACTATCATAAAAGATACCATCATTGAAAATTCCATTTAACCAGGTAGATTGTTTAAAAACACCATTGTTAAAATCTCCACTTCCCCACACACTATTATATATTATCCCATTTTCAAAAACATCACTTCCTTCTGAAAAATTTGAATTCATATATGTTGCTTTTGATAGTATATTATTTAAATTTTTAAATATACTATCCGATATAACTAGACTTTTTATAAGTGATAAGTTGCTGAAATCAATGTCTCTTACATCATAATCATTATTTTCTATTAATGAATCTTTTATATAAGACCTTCTAAAAATACCACCTTGTATTTTAGATTTAGATATTTTAAGCTTGTGTACATGTGTGTAATTATTATTTAAGTTCCCTTGTGTAAAAGCACCACCAGTATTAGTACTTATAGATGATAGTATGCTATTATTAGTAAAGACTTCCTTTAATAATAACTCACCAGTTGTATCAAAATCATTATTAACCACAGTATAAGTATCTGGTAGTTCCAGTATGAGTGGTAATTTATTATATACAATCTGATTAAGATAAACCACATCACCCTCTTTGTAACTATCCTCAATAGATTCCAAGTTATTAGGTTCAGTAGTAGTTTTAATCAATAAAGTACTTTCTGATGGATTTACAGTTATATCATAAAGATTAGACCCACTAACAGACAAATTAGATATGTTATTGTCGTTGTTAAGTTCTATATGATCACCACTAACCCAATCACTATTTTCTATAAGACCACTATCGAAATCAGAATTGACAATAAATGCATTTTCTATATCTACATAATCTCTTATTTTATTAGTAAGGAATAAATTATCTATATTGTTATTAAAAAATTGAGGTGTATTAGTATCGTTGTTAAAATCTAGACCATACCTAGGAACTTCACTAAATGGTATCTCTTGTGTAGATTGTATATCTCTACCAGATACATCTGATGTAGATACCAATATATCTAATGAGTATAGATTTTTGTCATTCTGTGTAACTACTCCATTTTTATATATGTTTGCATCTCTATAAGCAGTGTGTAGGAACTCATTGTCCCCATTTGTTGATAAGAATGATGCCATTTCTATACCTCTTTTATAGAAATCTTTATCTCTTTCATTGAAACTCTTGTTGTAAAAATCAACATATTCTGTCCAAGATGATATTTTAAACCTTTTGTTAAAAAAATTTAATGGATATCTTTTATTATCTTTTATTTTAAGTCCTTTTATATAAAACTTATCTTTTGACTGTAATGTATTATACCCATCCTCATCTATGTAAAATTTATATAACTTATGACTTACTCTAGTATCTACTGAGTCAGTTAATACAAGTTCGTCATAGTCTAATATCTTTATTGAGTTATCACTCAAATAAACAGAATTTAACATCAGAGACCTATTAAATATTGAATTAATAGATGTTATATTATCAAATTTAGTTTTATTAGAACGGCAATTATCAACCGATGAATTCAAGACCTTTCCTCCGTTAAATTGACAATTGTTATAATATCCACCATTCAATTCAAATAAAAATTCTCTATCATTTGATTTTAAATAGTCTTCTATAACAGAGTGATTTACATCACCACCAAATGAAGTGTCATATATGTTACCATTTTCTATAATTACATCATTTAAATCAGATTTAAATAAGAAATTAAAACCAGACCCGTTATTATTTTCACCATTTATCTTTTCATATGGCTTATTTCCTTCACCAAACTGTGATATAAAACTATCGGGTAGTGTAAATGTTGACTTAATAATACCTTTTAGCCACTTTACATTAAGCAAAGTACCCATATTCCACTCTCCATCCCCAGTCCATAGAATTTTTTTGTTCTTTGTACCATATAGACCACCATTAAACCTACCATTGAATAAACCCTTTCTAAAATTAGATTTGGTTATTATAGCATCATCAAAATCTTTATCAATAACCCATTCCCCATCTTCTACGCTCCACTGATATATACCATCCTCTGTAAACTCATATGCTTTATCTTCATACGATATTAATATATTTCCATTATTAATCCTAACTCTATCATTAAAAGAAGATATAGAATTTGAAACTATATTTTCGTAGCTACTAGATATAAGTGTCTCTGTAACATCAACCCACTCACCCTCTATATTTCTTATATAAAATCCTTCTTTCTCTATACCAGTATTAGAACCAAGCCCCTCAAACCCATCATAAGATTTATCAACATATAGTATATTATTCTTACCAGCAGAAAACTTATATTGAAATACGCCACTCCTTGTTGATATTTGTTTACTATATAGTTTAAAGTCTGATACATCTTTTGCCACATATATGTTAAGAAAATTATCCCTTTTATCTCTTTTGAAAGGAAGTTCCCCAGTGTAATTTATATCTAGAACAACTCTACACTTGTCTATGAATAGAATTTTATAACCATCTCTACCTTTCTTATATCTATTATTTATCTTAGTCAAATCTATATCATAAGGACCACCTATTATAAAAACCCTATCTCCTATCTTGTAATTTGTATTTACCTCTGTGTAAAACAATGTTTTAGGTATGTTATTTATATCATATGGTTCTACATAGCTCAAAAGTCTAGGTGATGAAACTCTTTCATTTTCTTGTTCCAAATCTCCTATTCTTTGATTGCTTGTCTTACTTTCTGTCGAAATACTACTCCCAACTAGGTCTAAATTATTTTTATATTTAAATAAATCAACTGCACTTAGTAAAATAGGCTTTTTTGATATAACATCCTTTAATGTTGGTGTCTCTATAGGGACAAACTTTACATTTCCTATATTAACAGACATTTTTTTAATACTCGAAGTATTGGTATTAACCACAGTCTTTAGATTTTTTAAGTCTAACCTTTGTTTATCATTCCTAGCTCTTTCTTCATTATAATTTTTAATATCATCAACTGTGATATTAAAAACAGATGCTAACTTCCTCAAAAGTTCATCTGTTGGTCTTTTTATATTACTTTCTATATTCCTATAAGCCTTTTCGAAAACTTTTAACCTTTTGGATATATCTTTAATACTAATGCTCTGGTTTTCTCGTATGTTTTTGATATTAGAACCTAATGACATTATGTGGGTAGTTATTTTTATTATATATTATTTGATACATGGTTTCTATCTAGTTTTAAATTAGTATATTTGTAATCATATTCAAAACAAATGAAAAACATAGACATATATAAACAAATCGTGAACAGTCATTATGGTTCTTTTGGTGGTAATCTTACTAGTAATGAATACAAAATAATTAAAAAGGTAATTACAGATACTATAGAGAAAGAAAATAGGGAAAAGGTTCAAAAGGAAAGAACAGAAAAATTAAAAAAAATACTAGGATATAGAAATAATTTAAATAACAAAAAATGAGAGACGAAAGATATTACAAAAGCAATATATATATTATTGAAAATTCAAAGTATTATAACAAATACGAAGAATATGAAGAATATGAGGAATTAACTAAACTTTATGAACTTTATAATAAAATTAGCAAAACTAAAACACTAGAAGAAATGTTAAGAGAAGAGCGTGTGGAAAAATTAAAAAAACTATTGAAATAATTATTCAAATTCTTTTCTATCATTTGATATGTAAAAATCATCAAAGTTAAAGTATTCATTATAAACATCCTTAACCTTATCAATGGTTATATCATCTAATACATCATATATAGAATAACCCTCTGGTGATATCCATCTACCTACATTACTATATCTTAATATTTCATCCTTTTTAGCTCTCACTACAAAATATTCTTTAATCAAATCAAATCTTTCTTGTGTTAAGAATTCTTCTGGCTTTCTCATTACATCCTCAATACTATCAACTAATGTGTTAAAATTCTTATTAGAAGTTTGTGTTGCAATATTAACAATAGCTTTATCATTTACTCTAGATAGATAGCAATGTATATAATACACCAAACCTTTTTTCTCACGTATTTCTTGATACATTGGAGATTTTAGTCCAAGGGATAACATAGCATTTATGAAGTGTACATATCCAAAATCTTTATCTATAACAGGTGATAGGATAACCAAGGAAGTCTTGTCTTTATAATTGTTATTCAATTCATAAGTTACATCATGCTTACTATATGATAGTTCGTGGTCTATTTTTCTTTCTTTAAAATTTATTAAATTACTTTTAAAGTCACTTTTTTTAGATACGTTTATTATCTTAGATGGGTTGGCATACTGTAATTCGAAATAATTCAAACAATCCATAAACTTTAAATTCTCTAAATCTTCCTTAACACCTATCGGTCCATAGTTATTAAATAGCTTTCTATACAAATTCATTTGATGTGATGCTGTTTGGTCATTAAATGAGTCCATGTATTCCTCTAATACAATATTTCTTTCATTTTCAAACTCACTCTTTTCAACATCAAAACCACCTAATAAGTCCACAAATTTATACTTCCACTTATTTACCTTCTCATCTAACCCAGTTATGAAAAATACTACTTCATTAGAAGATGTGTATGCATTCCAGTCAATGCCATCTTTGTCAAAGCTTTCTTGTAAGTGATCGAAGTTTTTAGTCATTAAGTGTTCCATTAAATGTGTTATTCCATATATTCCTTTTTTCTCCAAATTAGTAGAACCTTCATATACTACATAAAATCCAGATAAATCGGTTTGTGACTTTAAGTTTATTATCATAATTTATTTATTTTTTATATCTTATATATTAATTTGTTGTATATTTGTTTTTATAGAAAATATAAATTTAAAAAAATGGAAGTAAAATTAATACTGAATGGTCATTTGTTAAATAAACTTATGTGTGTTAAGATTATTAAGACCCATACTAAAAAGGGACTCCTTGAATCTAAGAAGTTAATGGATGTATTAGTCTCTAGTGGTAAAGTTTTTTTCCACCTTCACAAAGATAGTAATATAATTAGCTTTACGTCCGATGTGAGAGAAAATTTAGAGGATGTTGTTGTGGATATGAAAAGTTTCAACAGAAAAAAGAAGTTAATACAGTTAGGTATTGGAAATGAAGACACATATAAAGACTTTATTCTAGGAAAAATTAATTGGCAAAATCGTGATGAGATGGAAAATATATTCGGTATAGCACTGGGACTTATGACAATAGAACAACTTAAAAAAATGGTAGAAGCATATGAAAGTAATATCTAAAAAAGACACAAGAATTCTAGTCAAAGGAGGGGAATATGAGGTTAGCACGATGTTCAATAGTGGTAACCAATGGTCTGAAAAAATATATCTAAAAGGTGTTAGTAATTACTATAAACCTAGTGATTTTACTTGCTTAAACAAAAAATCCTTACCAAAAATAAATTACCAAGCAGAAAAAGAAAAAATTAATGAAATTAGAAAAGGGTCTTTACTTGAGTGTGTTGGTGTTTTTAAATCTCTATTTAAAAATAGAATTTATGTAGTAGAGTCTGTTTTTTATTCGACTACTATCAATACAGATGTGTCTATTAAATTTAAGGGAATTGATAGAGTGTTCAAGTTTTCTAAAAACAATTTCAGAGTATTATCAAAATCAGAATCAAGGACAACTAATATTAATATAATCAATGATAACGATAATAGAGTGATAACTAGTAATGGTGTTAATTATTCTAAAATTGCCGACACAAGCGAAGTATTAACGAGTATATTTCAATCAGTATGTGACAAGAATAGAAATAATCTATCGATTGAAAAATGGGCAGTTTCTAAAATAAATAACAGATTAAATATCGAAGATTTGGAAAATTATAAAAATATGACATTGGACGAAATATTAAAAATATTAAATGAAAAATAGAAACATTATATACGATAAGCTTCAACCACTTTTTGAAAGATTTGTATTTATAGAAAGTGTGAGTTGGGAGCAATATACACCATATGATTTAGAGTCTAATTTTTATTTAAATAAAGAAAGTATAAAAATAAATAACAACAACATAACTCCACTATTTAATTTAACTCTTAGAAAAATGATAGAGAGTACGTTTGATAAAAATACGGAGTTTAAATCTAAAAAAGTATTTGGAGACCATGTAAGTGTAATAATTAAGAGAGATAAAAGTATAACAGTAAAAGATTTACATCATGTGTGATATATATAATGAAATTTATAACCTTTGTAAAGTAAGGAATAAAGGAAATGTTTATAGAAACACCAAAGAATTGACACCTAGATTAAAATTCATAACAGAGTTACTATCGAGAGAAGGAATCAAATATGAGGTAGATAGTAATAAATCTTCTGATACTTATGTACATAACTTAATTCTAAGAGGTAGTTCTGATAAAATGGTAGTGGCACACCACGATGTACAAAATTATTCAACAGACAATGCTAATGACAACTCTGCATCTGTTATTAATGCAATAGCACTCAAAAAGATAATACCAAGCGTTAATGTTGTTTTATTAGATGGTGAGGAAGTTGGTGGATTAGGATCTAAGCAGTTAGCACAACAGATTAATAACAATTACTTTGGGGATATAAAATGGGTTCTTAATTTAGAACTTACTGGACTAGGTGGTAAAAACTTTTTCATAGGAAATTACAAAGGAGAATTATACAATCATATTAAAGGATTGTTCGATTGTCCCGTATACAATACAATATTCAATGACTCTGTCATATTTAGACAATATGGGATAGATTCAACTGTCATAAATCCGCTTCCTAGCCTACCAAGTGGATTAATTTCCAACATAATACATAATGGTGTATATCTAGATGATAGTATTCTTTTTGACTGTCATACTAAAAGAGATACTATTGATAAAATTAGCACATCCGATATGAAAGTATTCGTTGAAGATATATTGGTACAAATATTAAAATAATCAAAAGGCTTCTAAAATTTAGAAGCCTTTTGATTATTCATAATTACTAATTCTTAATTTGGTGATATTAAGAATATTTTTCTAGATGACCTATCAACATGCAACACTTTAACATCTAAATCTTTTCCTTCTTTAAATTCTTGCGTAAATTTAGACATTTCGCTAGAGTGTACTAGTCCTACTGTTTCTGAATCTAAGCTTATTAATGCACCAAACTCTTTAATAGCTTTAACACTACCTGTTAAGACTTGACCAGGTTCTATGGTACTCCAGATATCTTCTGTAACCATTTGTGTCAAGATTATTTTAAATCTTTTCCCCTTTTCTTTGATTACCTCTTTTATATAGAAATCAACTTCAAACCCAGGCTTTATATCACTTATTCTATTCTGCCAGTCCTCATTTAAATTATCCTTGTGAATCATACCAGTAAGACATTTATTAAATTCAACAAAAACTCCAAAAGGTGCAGTTCCTGTCACATGTCCAGTATAAACCTCATCATAGTCTAATGTTTCAACTACCTCTGGGATTAACGTCTGTAAGTACTTTTTTCTACTTACTATATAAGTTCCTTCATGTTCTGAATATGATTCTACTGTTACTTCAAATTCATCACCTATGATAGACTTTGGATCTACTAATTTATTTATACCTGCTAGTGTATTGGGCATAAACGCATCCAAAACAACACCACCTTCTAAAATCTGAACACTATATCCTGCTGGGTTGATGTCCTTTATATAAGCGGTTACTGACTGATTTTTTTCTAAATTCTTGATATTAAGGTGTGCTCTACCCTCAAACAATTGTGCTATACTTCCCTTTATAAAAAAGTTCATAGTATCAACATCGATAATTATAAAATCTATATTATCCTCTATTTCCAAATTATCAATGTGTTTATTCTCACCACTCTTATTTTCTATCCTAACATCATCTTTATAACCCCCAACGCTAAATACGTGTTGATCCGAGGATATACCTTTATAAGTACCATTTACAACATCTCCTTTTTTCGGTGATATCATTTCATAGGAATTATAAAGCTCTTCGAGTTCTTTGTATTCTTTAGGACTCATTTTTAAATCTGCTGGATCTTCAAATAGCAAATCTAATTTTTCTTGTGTTACTGTTTCTATCATATTATTTTTGTTTTATAGGTATTATACTAATTAATACCACAAAAGTTTAAAATATATCAAATTTTTTAATATTATTATTCTTCATATAATCTCTTATCTTAGCAGCTTCTTCATATTTTTCATTAAGAATAGCAATATTTAGTTTATTATTTAACTCATTTGACAACTGACTCTTGCTTTTACCACTAGTCTCTATTAATGAATTGTAATAATCTTGTATTTCAGAAATAGTACCAAACTTAATATCTTCCACTTTTTCTTGACTTTCAAATACTTCATCTATTTTCTTATTCTGTAATACTTTTTCAATAAATTTATCATCAAATGCAGAATTTTCTAGCAAATACCTAGTCAATAGATGTGGTCTATTGTTGAACATTTTTATTAGTAACAGTATTTTATCGTATCTACCTGAGTTATCCATATCTATATTTTTTTAAATCTAATATTAAAATAATATTCAAAACTATATTTATCACTGTCCAATTGATTGAATGTTATCTTTAGTTCATTACCAATCCCATTAAGGCTACTCTCAAATTTATTATACACATCTTTTACATTTGGGTTCCATGTGTTGTTTAATTTTAAACTAATACTATTATCTATCCTTCTGTGTCTTAAAAACAAATCTATTCTATCAAACTTATATCTATCTAGTACATTTGAGATAATATATGCATTAATACTATCATCAACACTGTCAAAGATAGTTCTGTTATTCTTAATACCTTCAAATGTTCTATACTTTTTTAAATTAGCGTATAAAAAATTCATAAGTATTTTCTCAATTTTTATATCTATAAACCATTTTGAATCACTTCTAGATTTGGATTTGGATTTGTCCATATAAATACTATGGTTAAGTAATTTATCATCAGATGGTGAAAAAAACAAGGCTTGTGTTGATGACTCTATCGATAAGTTTAATTGCTCTCCAATACTATTTTCGTACCAGATTATGTCATCTTCCCCAACCAATATATTGTCTTCTATCTCTAGCATTTTAGAACCGAAAAATGTACTATCTTCGTCCATATTATAAGATCCATTTATATGATTATTGTGAAATTCTGGTGTTATGTAACTTCTTCTCATTATAATCTATATTTTTTTTCATTTTCTATCTTAACACCCAAAGGTTGTCCTATATTTTGAACAGATATATCTTTTCTTCTATCCGTCTTAAGCCTATCCACGTTGCTAACACTTTCTATATGAAACTCTTTGTCCCATGTTGATTTAAAAATATTAAAATCTTTAAATGCATAACCATATTCATCAATCATAGGATAAATAGACTCATTATCCTTAGAGTCTCTTAATTTCAAAACAGATCCACCTCTGTTTACTTTTCTAAACTTTCTTTCTCTCATATATCCAAAATTTGTTAATGTAGTATCAAATTTGTAATTACCACCATTAAATCTTATATTAGACTTATCGAATAAGTCTATGTCGTAAAATATAGGCATATAATAACCACTGTACCTATATATAGTATTATTCTGTATATTACTCAATCCGTTGTAATTTTTATAAACTTTTGATTCTGTCTCATTATTGGTTATGCTATATGCAAGAGGTGTCCCATTGTACCAATTTATCATGTCTACACTTCTTATACTACCACCTTCAAGTGCTAGTCTTACTTTTATATTTGGATAGCTAAGTGGTTTATTTATTAATGAATCCGTTTTTATTTGTAACTCATCTGGTAGTTCACAAGTTAATAAATATGGTAGTCTAGTAATATTGTTATCAAAATCATAATCTCTAACAGTTCCTTGTTCATCTATAACAGTATACCTTAAATAATTAATAAATCCATTTTTATCTGATATATTATTTATAGAATTTGATAAATTATTAGCAGTCAATACATTATATAAGTCTTTATAAATATCGTCTCTGTTAACATTGTTTATGTCTGTCAAAGTTGCATCATTTATATAAATATTTACTAATATATTTTTCCATTTTTTGTTTATGTAAACATTTATACCATTTGATAATAAGTCACTTGAATTCACACCATTATCAGACTTAATTTTATAATAGTTATCATTTAATAAGAAAATATCATAGTTATCATCCATGTTGTTAGAAGAATCAAACGTATATAACTCTAGCCATAATATAGAAACACCAGGCTCATCACCTATGTCTGTTGTTTCGTCTTCTGATGAAATATACAACTTGTTATTATGTACAACTATGCTATTTATATCATAAGGAAGGCTTGTGTTCCATAGTTCTGCTTGCTTCCATTTTACTGCACTATCAGAAGATAAATTAATCACCTCCCAATACTTTTTATTATCTGGTCTATATTTATTTTCTTTTATTTTGGATCTATAGTATTTGCCTTTGAAAATAACTATGGTAGACAAATCATAACCATTTCCAGTACCTTGTGCACCAAATACAACACCTGGTTTCCCTAGGGGATTCCAAAAATCAATCAATGTTGAGTTAACATTAAATGTATAATAGAACCTATCTGAATTATAAACAATGTTAAGATTGTTTCTTGTAACAGGTAATGGTTCAGAAATAATACTACCAAGAAATGGAGATCCATTTATAGCACCAATAGAAGACGAAGAACCACCAGGAGTATCAAATATTGGAGTATTAAGTGGTGTAAACCCACCAAATCCATATACTGGATTCCAAAATATCGTATTATCTTCAAGTGCTTCCCAGTCTGATAAATTATTATAAGGTGCAGACCTTGTACCATTCTCTAGTAAAGGATTTATTATTATGTTGTCTCTTAGTGCCTTATAAACGATATCATCGAATAAGACTATATTTCCTTCTTTATACTCTTTATCCATTTCCCAATTTGTTATGATATCCCATACTTGACTACTATTGCCATTTGATAATAGTATAGAAAACTTATAATCTTCAAAAGAGTTTGAGTTTGTGGTATTTATAGTTTTTATTTGCTCTTGTCCATTTCTAATAACACTATCAACATCATACATTCTAAATTCCAAACCTCTGAATACTGTGGAGTTAGGTATAACATCATCACCTGCATTCATGTGGGAGTATTTTCTGACATTCTTAACTATATTTTTATTATCAAAAAACTGTTTTCTTTCAAATATATCACTGAAGTAATCTATGTCTGGATTTAAATATGTTGAACTTATAAATCGAAATTCTTTCTCAATATTATTGTTAGAGTTGAATCCTTCCACATGCAAGCTATGGTGTGTGTACATATTACTGTTAGAGTTTATTGTGTAAAAATAATCTAAGTTTCTATTTTCTCTACTTTGATTCTTCATAAATGGATTAGCCGTCCTATTATGGTCTTCAAATAGTAGAGAGTTATTTAATAAATAAGGTCTATCGTTTGCACCTATTGAATTTTGATATCCCCATCTACAATACACAGGATTAATTCTCCATATATCAGAAAGTTCATTATTAGTAACTTTGAAAGTTTCATAATTGGCTGTGTATTCAGAAGAAACTGGTATACTTTCTACATTATTCTTATATATAAACTCTTCATTATTTTTGGGATTATTAAGACTCAATGGATCTTCGAAATACATCTTACTTTCTTCTGTTCTAGTTATCTCATCTCTAAGTTCATATTCGTACTTGGAATAGTCAGTATCTACAATATTAGTATCGAAGTCTTTAATATCAGTAAAGTTAAGTTTGAATATACCAAAACTAAGTGGTGGTTTGTCAAATGTAACATCGGTATTCAGTCTCTTTGTCTCACCACGTACTTTATAATCAAAGAAATTATCATTTATCTCAAATGAATAGTCTGTATTTATCTTGAGAACAGAACTTGTTTTTATAATGTTATGATATACTTCCCCAATCTTTATAACCCAAACATCTGAACTATCAAAGTTATCAATAACAAATTCTTCATTATTATATGATAATATTTTATTATCTTTATCTATTATCCCATAGTTTTTATTTATACTATCTTCTTTACCACTTAAGTCAATGTCAGATACTATTTTATAATTATAAATTATTTTATCTTGATAAAGTTCATCCACGAATCCAACAGCTTGCACTTGTCTTATTTCATCATCTTGTTGTATTGTATACTTAGATATCAAATAATAATCACCACCATACTCAACATAGAAAGGTGTTTCTTCAGACCAATTTTCTATAAATGGATTTTCTGGATTAGAAGCAGAAAATAATATATTCCCCTCTTTTATTATAACATCCTCCCTAATAATAGGCGTTGAGTAAGGTGATAAGCTAGAGGCTCTATCCATAGAGTCTAAATAAAATCCATAATAAGTGTTTAATGACCATTTTCTTTTAATCGTAGAAGTTGATGGTGTGTCATCAAACAAAAAAGACATGTTTAATATATTTGGAAAAACCACACCATTGTCTTTGTAGCTATCATAAATATATTTTTCTAACTCATATATCTCCTTTTCTTCCTCAAAATAATCCCCCATAAATTTAGATTTAGAAACATATCCACCTCTTTTATAATCTATACCATTCCATTTGCTAAACTCAGTATTTCTAAAGTCTATTTCTAATGGTGATTTTGGAAAATATTCGTTCTCAACAAAATTTTTATTCATCCATTTGCCCAATGGTGTTTCTGAGGAGAAATCATACACCTTAACTGCTTTTAATTTGTCTATGATTTCTCCTTTAAAGTTATCTTTTGCTAATATTTTCACACCAGGATTATCACATCTGAATATTATAAAGTTAGATGGTAAACTTCTTGGATTTATATAAAGTGGTGCAAAGTATTCATACTCTTCTGAATAATTTTTATTATTTATTATATTTCTAGCACCATAATTATAAATACTATCATATTGTGTATTTAAATCACTTGACATAGCATCAGAGTCATCTCTGTACTTAACATCAAAGGCTATTTCACTTGGTGTGTCCTTGAAGTATAATGGTAAAACTTCATCATATAAAGAATCTTCTTTTAGTTTAAAATATTTGTACCTCCCTGATGATAAAGTATCATTACTATCAATACTATCAATACTGATACCATATTCGTTATTCACCATTATTTTAGAATTGGTAGTTAATCCAACATTTGTTCTTAGTATTGAAAAGCTTTTCATTTAAATTATGTTATATTTGAATTTATTGGTCTTGATGATTTCTTAAATATAAGTTTGTTTCTGTTCATATTAAATTTAAGAGTAAATGCAAAAGGTCTATTTTCTGATTCGTTTTCAAATAAAAATTTTACCTTTTTAATATGGCTTACTGTATTCTTTGATTTGGTTAAATCAATATATTCAAAGTTCACACCTGATTGGTTGCTATCTAAAGCATTCATCTTGAAATAAATGTTTAATGGTATAATAATATCATTTTCACCACCTGGTTTTATATTTTTAATCTTCTCAGAATTGTTTTCTTGTATAGATTCTAAATCTTTTATAACAGGATGTATAGATGTTAATAGCTTATTAGTCGAGTCTACTGATGTTGTTGTATCAATCCACTTATTTTGATCCATCAAGGAGTTGTTATTACCATTGAATGATAATATGCTATTACCAGAATAACCTAAATTATATTCAGGTGATGATAATACATTAGTCAAAGAATTTGAATTTGATATCCTAAAATCATTACCAACATTTTCTGATAATTTAGAATTTGTATTATCTGTTATAGAATCATAATTAACACACCATATAAACTGATTATTTAATTGGCTTCTGCTCACACCAGTATTATCATTTTTTAACAATTCATCTTGCTCATTTACGAAAAATACTTGAGGTGAGTTATTCCTATAAACATTGGAATTGCTAATATAACTTTTATCTGACAATAAGCCTAGTGGGGAATCAACAGCCTTGTTTCTTATTCTGACTACGAAATCTTTTATAACATATATGTTATTTTCGTAAACTCTACCACTAGATATATTTGTGCCACTAAAAGGTTCTAGATAATCTTCACAGTCTATATTGAATGATGTTTCGCTACCATTTGAAACTACAAATTCTTGATTATTTCTTAGTATAACAGCTTCCAACACACCCCTTGACCTAGATATTCTCTCTTCTAAGCCTTTAATCTTATCTTCTAACGCTTTCAAATATTGAAATAAATCTAACGCAACTCCATTATCATCTTTAAATCCCGACAATATCTTATTTGAATCATGGTGATATGTGTTAGAATTAAGAGATACTTGTGTTGATAAGTGATCATCTAAGCCTCTTGACTCTAGAGTGCTGTCCATTTCTTGTAAAACATCTTCCTTTAAAGCATCTTTAGATATGTTTTCTCTCTCATTTAACCCATTATTTACTTCACTAGGAAATTCAAATGAAATAATCTCAGACCATTCAGATTCTATTGGAGATTCTGGGTATCCAACTTCTGATATTGATTTTATTCTAAACTCAACTCTTTCATTGTTTTGTATAGGTATATCTAGACTATTTATATTTGGTACATCAGGATTAGACAAATCTTCATCTTTCCATAAATATTGACCAGTTTGTGTATCAAAAATTCTTTCCCTTATATCCGTTTTTGTAGTTTTCCAATTTGAAAAACTAGCTTTTGTACCTTCTATTTTATACTGTTCTATTGGGGTCTCCTCTCCATCAACACTAACATACCTATACTGTATTCTAAACTGTATAACTTCCTGTGGGAGTGTTCCACGCTTAGATATAGCAGTTGGGAATTCCCAGAATCCTCTTAGTCTATATTTGGGTTCTGATTTGGTATCCACACTTCTAGAAATATCAATTATCTCTTTTGTGACTGTGTTTAATAACCTACTTCTAGTTTCTTTCTTAGATGTGAGATCTTTTAATTCTAAACTAGCTTGTTTCTTTTCTGATTCAGATTTGAATCTAGTTATTTTTATCTTTTTGTTTCTATCAGAAATAGCTTTCTCTATTTGTCTGACTTCTGATTTAAGGCTAGATTGATAGTTACTCTTTTGTTTCAATTCAGAGTTATTAGACGTATTTGTCAAGTGCTTATTCACCTGAGCAACTTTAAAATTGTTTATATCTAATATAGGAGCAACTGGTGTAGCACCTAATTTATTTGGTATTTTCTTAGAAACTAAATCCTGTAAAACCACACCATAGTCATTAACATATTCTGTATAAAATTGCTCCATTGTCAAACCATCAGTATCATCATCTGATGACATTCTTAAATCATTAGTAAAAAACCCAGTCCCTTTGCTCCATTTTTTAGCAACTAGATTATTATCAGTATTTATTGGTTTTAGAAAAATAACATTCCTTTCATTATATCCTATGCTTACTCTTACAGATTTGTTATATACAACTGGTGAATATATTTTAAGTGTTCCTTTGCCAATTGCAATAGGTTCTATACCCTCAACTCTTTCGAATCTAACACGTGGATTAGAATCATTCTTTGATATTTCTAAAACTCGATATCTAGTGGATGATTTAGTAGTATTTATAATGACATCATCATCTATAGATAGTTCAAGAACTTCATCATTATTACTCATATCTATGTATTTTAGTGTGTTAAGTACATACCAAAGCTTTCTATTAAGCCTATCTTCATCAGTTTTAAGTACAGTAAACTCACCATCAAAGCGTATAGTATTAGGCTCTAGTTCAAATTTTTCTTCATCAAATCTAACATTTCTTGGATTAGATACACCTGGTGTGGTTTCTGTCCATTTATTAAACTCAATAATGGTTATATCAGTCTGTCCCCTAAATGTTTGATTAAAGCTATTTAAAGCAGACTGTCCGTTTGGTGTTAGGACATCGTCATTAGTTCTTTCAAACTCTATAATATACCTTCTGACTAAGCATTTACTAACATTGTTATCTATTTTAGAAGATAAATCAAATTCCACTTGTAACATAGGATTTATCATTGAATCAAAGAACCAATTAGCCTTTGTCTTGAAATCAATAACCACACCCAAATCAGATACTGGTATTGGATCTCTGTTTAAATCAACTGTTATTATTTTTTTAAATTTGTTGCTACCACTTTGTTGAATCATAGATCCATTAGCATCTATACTGTATAGTGAATTTATGTTATTATTCAACCTGTCTATCTCACCCTTTAGGGATACAAAAGAAGGCAATGTATAATTTCTCAGGACACCCTCTTCGTCAAATATCTGGATATCAACAGATGATGATGTTGTTGTTGTCAACGTGTTTATCTTTGATAAAGTATCTACCAAATTTTTGTTGAAACTTATAACTTGATCTGCTACTTTTGGAAAGCTACTATTTATAGACATATTATAATTATATTTTATTTATATATTAAAACTATTCCATTTCATATAATTAATGCAATGACAAAAACCTTATTAATATTTAAATATTTATATAATTCTTGTTATTGTATTAATTATTTTGCTTATATTTGTTCAAAATAAAAAAAATATGATTAGTAATCTTAAAAAAAGAATTGTAGAAGCCAATGATGCTTATCGATTAGGTGTTCCTATTATGTCGGATAAAGTATATGATGGTTTAGTTGATGAATTAAGTAAACTATCACCAAGTGATGAATTACTTACAAAGATAGGACACGCAACAGAAGATGAAAGTCGAAAGCAAAAACTTCCTATTGTAATGGCATCTATGAATAAGATAAAAACAATAGAAGATATTGACGATTGGTCTAGACTTAGGGATGTCCCCAAATCTACATTGGTTATACTAACCCCTAAATATGATGGTCTAGCACTTTGTGTTGACGAGAGTAATGGGGATGTATACACAAGAGGGGATGGTATTGTTGGTCAAAAGTCAAACGAACACTATGACCTCATAGGAAATAAGCTTATATCTAATGAAAGTTTATTTCAATATACTTATGGTGAGGTGATGATAGCCAAAAGAGTATTCACTGATAAGTACTCGACACAGTTTGCAAATCCACGAAATCTAGTTGCTGGATTATTAAATTCTAAAACACCTACTGATAAATTAAAAGATTGTAAATATATAAAGTATGGGATATCTAATGAATTTAGACCACACTTTCAAAGTAAAAAGCAAGTTATAGAATTCTTAAATAAAAACCAAGAATCAAAAGTTAAATATAAAATATGTAGGATATCCGACATAACAGAGGATTTAATGATTGAGTTATTCAAAGAATGGTCTGAAGAATTTGAAATTGATGGTATTATAATAGAGGTAAATGATTTGAACCACCAAAGAGTTTTGGGTAGAGAGACTTCTTCTAAAAATCCAGTCTTTGCTAGAGCATTTAAGCATAATAGTTTTGAACAGACTGCCACAACACAAGTATTAGACATGACTTGGAATGTTTCAAAACATGGCTTAGTAAAACCTATTGTAAATATAAACCCTGTTCAACTTGATGGTGTTAAAGTATCTAATGTAACTGGTAATAATGCAAGATTTGTAAAGGAAATGGGTATAGGCATAGGTGCAGTTATAACCATTAAAAGAAGTGGTATGGTTATACCTCTTATAGTTGATGTATTAGAAAGAGTTGATTTTGAAATACCTCTAATAGAAGGCAGCGAACTTGAATGGAATGAAAATGGGATAGAATTTATTACGAAGACTGAAACTGATGAGCAAAAAATTAAAAAAATTATAGCATTTTTTGAAATACTAGGTGCTGATAATGTATCTGATGGTACTATTAGACAACTATGGGATGCTAATTATAGAAGTATTAAAGATGTTCTAAGCCTATCAATAGATGATTTATTACAAATTGATAGATTTGGCAAGAAAAAAGCTGAAAAAGTATATAATTCTTTTAAAAAATCAGTTACTGATGTTAGGCTTAGCAAATTGCAACATGCCACTGGTATATTCAAAGGCTTAGGGTCTAAGAAGCTAGCACTTCTAGAACATTTTAAACATAGACCAAGTGTTGAAGAAGTTAAAGCATTAGAAGGCTTTGCAGACACTAGTGCTAATGTATATGTAGATTCGTTTGATGTGTTTTTTGAATTTATTAAAGACCTACCAGTAACTATAAGTTATGAAGATAAGAATATTGAATCTGAAAATCTTAAAGGAAAGTCATTTGTTTTTACTGGTGTAAGAAGAAAAGATTTAAATGAAATAATCGAATCTAATGGTGGTAAGGTAAGCACATCTGTCTCTAAGAACACTACATACTTAGTAGTGAAGGAATTAGGAAGCGGTTCTTCAAAGGAGGTGAAGGCTACTAGTTTAGGAATAGAGATTTTGAGTGTAGAGGGATTGGAAAAAATCTTAAACGAAATATAATATGGACATGATATCATTATTAATTGGGATAGGGATAGGGATGGGGATAATTTTTTTATATAATTATGTTATGTCTTTTTAAAAAAAAAGAAACTAGATTCTTATATTAACTCAAGACGTGGCATATATCAAAAAGAATTTACAATGAATTCTAGTCGTAATGATGAATATCATTTTGATGTTGTTTTTGAAATAACAGAACTTAAGGTTGTTAAAAATAATTCAGGTACTATGATTTCTAAAATAAGAGTTGATGATATTAATATTAAAAATAGTAGAGCATCATCAAAGGAAAATATTTCTAAAATAATGGAAATGATAGATGGTTCTTGGGTAGAATCGGATGCTATAATATTTTTGGATGATGATATAAGGTTTCAACGAAGTGAAAAGCTAAAAACTGTATTAAAATAATACTTAATATATACACAACTTATTACAAATATAATATATAACTATTAGTGTTTAATAACTAAAAATAAAAGGCAATAAATGGAAATAAAACAAGAAAGCTATTTCTCGGAAAAAGAGAAATTATTTAAAGAAAGAACTGGTAAAGATTTTACATTTCTATATAAAAAGTATTATCCTAAACTAATATACTTCACATCTAAGATATGTAATGATAGAAAAAAGGCAGAGGATATATCTACTGACTCTTTCATAGTAGCATTTAATAAAATAGAACTTTATGATAAATCAAAGGCACAATTTTCTACATGGTTATTTACAATAGCTAAAAATTTATCTTATCAAGATGTGAAAAAAAGCAAAAAGTCTATATCAATCGATGTTGAATATGACAATGATGGTACAACAATGAAAAGCTACATATCAAATGATGAAGATGAAGATGAGTCTAAGTATATTGTTATTAATAAAAAGGCTAAGTTAATGAAAGATTCGATATATAGGTTAAAAGAGCCTTATAGAACAGTTATTGAAATGAGAGAGATTAGAAAGATGTCTTATAAAGACATCTCTAGTGATCTTGGTAAGAACTTGTCCACTATAAAATCACAGATTAGAAATGGTCGTATGCTTTTAATTGACATGTGTGAAAACAATTTCGATAAAATAGATAAAATGTATTCTTAAAAATAAATGAATTATGGTAGCTTATATTACAGATTTAAAAGATAATACTTTTGATAATTTTGTCAAGAAAGGGATAGTATTAATAGATTTATATGCTGATTGGTGTGCACCTTGCAAATCTTTATCACCAATAATAGATGAAATTTCTAGCGAATACCTCAACAAAATTAGAGTTGGTAAGCTAAATGTTGATAATAATAGCAAGATACCAGCACTATTAGGTATAAGGAGTATTCCTACTATACTAGTATACAAAGATGGTGAAATAGTATCAAGAACATCAGCCGTGTTGTCTAAGAAAGATATAATCACCGAACTAGATAAGCACATATAAATTAAGATATGAGAGATTCAATATCAATAGAGGAAACTACTCGTTTTATGCGTATGTCGAAAATATCCTTTATAGTGTATGATACTCATAGCATAGATGTGTTCAAATATTTAACCACAAAAGAAACACACATCAAATACATTAATGAGTTCACTAAATATGGTATTAAATCATCAATCCGCAATCTTAGAATAAAAGAGTTATTAGGTAGTGAGAACATAAATAATAGTAAAATACCCAGAGAGAAAGATGTAGACACCTTTGTAATTCATATAAATGAAATTCATGGATATTCATATTCTTCATTTGTTAAGAGAGGCAAGGATTTGTTAGATATATTAAGGTATGTTAGAACAAGCAAATACAACTTAATATTCACAGTTCCTTTAAATAATAATAATATCACAAGTATAGATAGAAAAATCTTATATAGTTCTAGTTTTGGATGTAATATAGAAAATAATATAATAACTAGTGTAAAAAATAGATACGTCTAAAATGAAAACTATAAAAAATAAAAGAGCATATTTTGATTTTAATATATTAGAGGAATTTGACTGTGGTATAATGTTAGAAGGTGGTGAGGTTAAAAGCATTAGGGATGGTAATGTGTCTATGAATGATTCTTTTATATTCATATCTAACTCTGAGGTCTATATTAAAAGCTTTAGAGTAAGCAAATATAGCCATGCACACCCATCTGTTGTACATATAGAAGATAGGGATAAAAAGCTACTTTTGACAAAAAAACAAATAGAGAAGATACAGAAATTTCTAAAAGATAAAGGAAATACGTGTGTGCCTTTAAAAGTGTTTATTAAATCTAATAAGATAAAAGTAAAGATAGGACTTGGCAAGGGTAAAAAACTGTATGATAAAAGAAAAGATTTAAAAGAAAAAGATTTAAAAAGAGAAATATCTAGAAATACATAACTTTGTATTGTATTAAATAAGTATATTTGCCAAAATATTTTAAATATGATTATGAACGAATTTTTACAAACAAAAAAAGCTAATTCAGTATATGATGTATTAGTAGAATTAGCAGGTGCGAATGAGTCTGACAGACAAGACTTTGTTTATAACCATTGCAGTGGTGAAAACGGTTGTTCTGAATGGAGATTTTGTGGACACTTTGGTTTTGGTGGAAAATATAGATCCCAAAGAAATATAATAAGCTATTATATTGAAGATACAACGGATTCTAGAGAAGCATTAAAAAAAGATATAAACAATAGATTGAGTGAAATATATTAAAAATAATCAAAAAAAAACACATGATACATTTAGAACCTTGTGAAGAAACGATGCCTAGGTTTGAAGATGGTAGTTTTGACACTATTATAACATCACCACCTTACAATATTGGTAAAATGCATAGTAATAATTTACAGTTTGGCACTTATGCGAATAATGATATGAGCGAAGGTGCTTATCAAGAATGGCAAATAGAAATATTGAATGAATGTTATAGAATACTTGAGGATGGTGGGAGCATGTTCTACAATCATAAGGTTAGAATAAAAAATGGAGTTGCAACACATCCCCTATCTTGGATATTAAAAAGCAATTTTTTATTAAAACAAGAAATTGTCTGGGATATGGGTAAAAGTGCCAATTGTGATAAGATTAGATTTTTTCCATTTTCAGAAAGAATCTATTGGTTGGTTAAAAATCCCAAAACAAAATTATACAATGAAAATAAATTGAGTGATGTTTGGCGATGTGTCCCTACCCATAAAAGAAAAAAAGAAGGCCATATTGCTGTTATGCCAGATGAAATAGTTTCAAACATTTTAGAGAGCTTACCTAATGTAAGAAAGGTCTATGATCCATTTGGGGGAAGTGGTACTACTCTAAAAGTATGTAACGAAAAAAACATATATTGTGAAATATCAGAAATAGACATTAGTTTAGAAGAGACAATTAACAAAAAAGTAATAAATAAAGTACGATGAGGGTAATTAAAAAAGAAATTAATAAAAAAAATAACATAGTATTAACTTGTCAAGACTCTGTTCTTCTTGGATTGTTTAAACAACAGGTAAAATTCATAGCAACAGAGGAATACTCTTGTGGTTATTGGAATTGGAGAAAACTACCAGACAAGACATTAATTGATGATGAACTTAGTTCTAAATTGGATATCTTGTGCAGAAATTCTAAATAATATCAAATTGTTTATTTTAAATGTGATAAATTATGAGTAGATGTTTAATAAAATGTTGTATATTTGTTTTCTGAATACTAAACTAATAAAATTATACACATAGATAATAACTTAAATCAAAGAGAAAAAGCTTTGAAAGAAATAGAAGATACTTTTAAACAAAGAGAAAAAGTTTTGGATTTAATGGATGAAAATCTTGAAACTAGAGAAAATTCATTTACACCACCTAGTGAAAAATATTTTGATATTTTCCTTAAATGTGTTAGAAGTATTTTTAAATAACTGAATATAAAAGAATTAAAAATATTTTATGAAGAATTGAAAGAAAGATATACAATTCTAGAGGCTATGGTGGATTCAGATGATAAAAAGAGTAGGATACGTGAGAATATAATCATGTGTATTAGAGTACAACAATTAATTTTACCTATTGCTATTTCTACTTCTTGTCGGTGTGTGGAAAAAACTAATAGCTATAATAGAAAAATATGTGAGAAATGTGATAGTCCAAAATCATAACTTAGTAGATACAATTGAATTGAAGATAGTTTTATGTTAGAGCCATTTATACAATTACTGACAATATACGACAAAGTATAAGTATGTCGAATGAATGGAATTATGGTAGTAAGTAGTTGACAAATAATTTTTGACTTTTGATAAAAATCAATGAACTACCCCGTATATATAAATATATAATAAAAAAGTATGTAATATATTTCTGGTATGTATTATATTAATAACAATATCCAGAATATGAGAGACTTAAAATGAGTGTTTTAGCAACGCTTAAAGAAGGTCACAAGACCATTAAAAGGTAAGCCCAAGTGATTAGATCACTAAAAGTTAAGTACTAGGGTTCTAGGCTTCCGTCCACACTTAACAAAAGCTTTTGTCTCTCATATTTTTTAATAATAAATAACTAAATAACTATAAGATGTCAAACAAATTATCATTAAAGGAAGAAATCAGTAAAGATTACATGATGGCTTTTAAAGCTAGAAAAGATTTAGATAAAAAGCTTCTATCAGTAGTCAAAGGCGAAATTCAAACATTAGAGAAGAATATGCGAGTAGAAACACTATCTGATAAGGAAGTTACTAAAATTTTAAATAAGATGTCTAAATCTTTAAAGGAAAGCTTATCAAATGGTGATGAAGTAGCTAAAGAAGAACTTGAGATTATATCTAAGTATCTTCCTAAAGAAATGAGCGAAATTGAGATAAAAGAGAAAGTTTCACAATTTATAAAAGATGGTGTTGATAACATAGGTGGTATTATGAAAAAGTTTAGTAAATTGCCAGCAGATAAGAAGTTAGTGTCTAAATATTTTAGAGAAATTTATAACCAATAAACACAACTATATCTATTTAAGCATAATAAGATATATTCCACAAGGAAACGGTGTGTTCGTAAGTCTTTAGATTTTTATGTTATAGCCACTTCTTTTTATTTTTTAAAAATTTTGATCGATTTCGTATCTAACCCAATTGTCTGTTGATATACATTCGTAAATAAATAAGTCGTCTGAAGCTCTTTGTCCCTGAACACACGAAGATGTACTGTTTGTTGGTATAGAAACATATTCTAGTGGAGTAGCACCATCAACTGTTAAATATCTTGACCAAGTACTACTACTAGTGCCATTACTAGCGTTACTGTATAGTACACCTTCTTCATCAAATGCTAATGCAAAGTACTCTGGTGTTGATGAAAATACTGATGATGATGTACCACTAAATCCTAAATAGTTATTTTCTGAATCATATATTAGATTAGAATAACTTAGACCACTAGATTCCATTTTTATATCATCACTTCCTTGTGTTGATAATATACTGCCACCATTCATATTTATTTTACCACCTCCTAAAATAATTATCTCGGTCATATGCTATTACATAACCACCTGGCTCAGGAGCAATTGCTTAGTCTATTGTTATTTTTTTTTGAAAGTATACTAATACCATACGTTATAATATTTTTTATTATACTATATATATTTAATTTCACAATTGTTTTTAAACTTAATGTAGTAATTTTAATATATAAGTAAATATGCTTTCATATGACACGGAATTTTAAATCAGTTAAAGAAGTACGAGATTTCAAGAAAAAAACTCTTGATATTTATGAGAAAATAGATAATGGAAGAAAATTCACAAACCACTATAAAGAATATGATATCTTCAATATGTCTAAGCACTTGGAGATTGGACAACATTTTTTATACGAGAAATATTTATACAAAAGAAGTAAAGGAAATAGTAGTCTTATATGTTATCCAGAAATGGGTGTGTTTTTAAATACAATACCAATAGATCAGACCTTTGAGTTGGAATGGTATGATTATAGAAGAACATGGGAATATAATATAAGTGTAACAAATGATGATAGTGAGATGTTAATGTATGATTTTCCTAGTGAGATTAGTACTCTTATATTATGGCAAGATAGTTTATTTGTTTATGACGTTTGGGACAAAAAACCTGACTGGAAACAAATGAGAAAGGCATATGATAAAACTTGGTGGTTCCATAAAACTAAAGAAAAGATAAGACATTTAAAGATAAATTCCATATTAAGATAATTGTTATTTAGGTAATTTCATATCACTTGTTACTTCAATCTTAAATCCAAGTCCTGTGCTTTCATCAGAACCATACTTAGTCTCAGAATGATATCCATTATCAGAATGAAATGTTATTGGTTTAGCACCATGCATCTTTTGCTTATCCTTTTCCTCTTTTTCTTTAAGCATTTCCTCAAATGTTAGATTATCTGATTTATTTACACTATTATCTCTTATAGTATCTTGTCTATCAGAGTAACCGTACTTTCTTAGTAGTTCCTCTGCCTCTTGTCCAGTTACTTCCCTTTCACTTTCAACTCTTTGTCCTTCTATTTGTCTTGTAGTAGCTCTCATACCATATATATTAAAATAATATCTTTGTTAATTATATCTTAAAAATAGTGTGTTAAATTAATACATTTCATATATTTGTATAATAAATATCAAAAGAGACAAAACTTTTTTAATATATAGTATATAAACATAAATCGCGGGGTAGAGCAGTAGGTAGCTCGCTAGGCTCATAACCTAGAGGTCGTTGGTTCGAGTCCAACTCCCGCTACAAATAAATAAATAAATAAAATGAATACTTTTACTAACATAGAATATTATTATGAAGAATCTGAACGAAAACGCTCGGCTAGTCTTTTGATGTCTATGATGTAAATTAAATTATAGTATAAAAAAACCCAGTCTAGTAATATAGACTGGGTTTTTTGTTTTAAAAATATGGGGGTAATATGGCACAGGTAGTCATGTCGGTCTGTAAAACCGATTCCGAAAGGTATTGTGGGTTCGAGTCCCACTACGCCCACTTAGTACATGCTCCGTTCGTCTAGTGGACTAGGACCCCAGGCTTTCAACTTGGTAACGGGAGTTCAATTCTCCCACGGAGTACTAATTTAAATATTGTTTAAAATAGGATTATAGTAATAAAATACTTATATTTGCCTATTATTTAATTTAAAAAGCTTTTAAATGGAAAAAAACACAATACAAGATTTTAAGTGTGTATATGTTTATAGAACTGGTAAAAAAATACATGAATGTGTATTTAAAGCCTACAATGTTGAGCAAGCTAAGACACATTTTTCGTTTTTTTATCCGAAAAGGATATTAAAAGAAATTGAATTACAAAAATAAATTATTATGGTTTTAAAAATAGAGATAGAAGGAATTGGCGAATTCGACATAAAACATGATTTGTTACATCGAGGTAATCGACCAAGACTGAAAACTTACCATAAAGGGATATTTAGAGAAGTATCTTTTAATAACTTTGAAGACTATCTGAATCCTACCTATCAGAGAGGATTTGATTATGAAGGAACTGAGATACAGATTAAAATTTTAGAAAATACAGATTAATTTAAGAGGGATAGTAAACTTTTAATATATAGTGTAATATAACAATTATGAGAACAATTAATAACATAGCAATAATAGCGATAGGCAAAGGGAAACTCATTGGCTGGGAATTGTTATGTAATTAATTTAATTATAAATTATCATAAACCCAGTCAGAAATGACTGGGTTTTTTATTTTATTATAAATTGGTATGTAGCTTAGATGGTAAAAGCACATGGCTTATATCCATGAGATAGTGGGTTCGATACCCATCATACCAACAAAATAAGCAGGTAACGCATAAGTGATGGTGCACTAGCCTTCCAAGCTAGAATAGAATCGGTTTGATCCCGATTACCTGCTCGATATAAAATGCAAATGTAGCTCAATTGGCTAGAGTGTCTGATTTCCATTCAGAAAGTTGTAGGTTCGAATCCTATCATTTGCTCATTAATGGGGGATTAGCTCAGTCTGGTCGTAAGCGATAGCTTTGCAAGCTGTGTCATACATCGGTTCAAATCCGATATCCTCCACAGCTTAATTAAAAAAAACAATAATTATAGAAGACTTGAGTGCGAGATAGATAGAGAGAGGAGTAATTACTAAATTTGCATCAGATGAATTGGAGAAGTTGTCTAAAAATCATCAGGCTAGAAAATATCAAAGCTTCACTATAGATAGGTGAGTTGTTGATATTGTGGACATGTCACCGATTTCTAAGCTAACAAATTCAGTAGATGTGATAGTTTATGGTGGTGATTCATTAATGGAGATTTCTTAGAAACATATTAATAATATATATATAGAGAAAATGTACATATTATTATGATTATAAGATTTAGAAGTAGAGGAGAAAAAGTTAAGGATTTACAAAACTTGTTAGGACTAAAACCTGATGGTATATTTGGTCCTAACACTTTGAAAGCTTTGAAGAATTTTCAAAGAGATAATGGATTAAGCGTAGATGGTATAGTTGGTCCTAATACTTGGTCTGTTTTAGTAAAAAACGATAAGAATAGAATAAGACCAATTTACGATGTTGATCTAAACGAAGAAGATTCTGTATCTGATCCAGAGTGTATGTTCTGTGTAGAAGATATTGAGGAAACACAACCTTTGTCCCCTAGTACAAGGGAACTTATAAACCTAATAGAATCTAGTGATATTACTAGGAATATAAAAAGGCTTGTTTTCCATTGTACTGCAACATCTCAAAAAGCTACTGTATCTGCCATTGTGAATTATTGGAAGAATACACTTGGGTGGCGTTCACCAGGTTATCATATAATTGTTAGGCCAGATGGAACTTGGAATCAACTACTAGACTTTAACAGAGTCTCTAATGGTGTTCGTGGTATCAATTCTACTACTATAAATATATCATATATTGGCGGTGTTGACCGAAATGGTAAAGCATTGGATAATAGAACTAAAAAACAAAAGGATGTCTATGAAACTATTTATAGAGCTTTTAAGCATAAATTACCTAGAATAACATTTCATGGACATAATGAATTTTCATCAAAAGCATGTCCATCTTTTAATGTTAAAAATTGGATAAAGTCTTTAAGAGTAATTTAATTAGTATATATTTGCATAGTAAGAATTCTAAAAGAAAGAAAAATTATAATATTATTTTACTATATATCATGATGTTGCATGTTTTTAGATAAATTAACAACACTAATCACTTAATAATACAAATCTATATGACCACAATTCAAACAAATAATATAATTAACTTTTATTTCAATATTAGCACTGAATGTGGTATTGATATATTACATCTATCACCAAGCTATCTTAGAGAAAAGTGGATACTCCATATAGGAACTGATATTGAAAATAATAATATAACCAAAAGTGTTAAGTTGGATACTTGGACTAAAATATGGGGTGTTACTGATAAAAATACAACATCAATATATTATATAATTCTAGAATTAAATTCAGTTCCACTAAGGGAAGCTAATATAACGTCTGTAGTTAATAAAATTATTCCTTATATTGATGAAAATAAGATAAACAAAGAAGAATATAATGGTTTACACCCATCAATAAATAGTTGTAAGGATCAATGGATGATGAAGAAAGAAAACAAAAGATACTTAAATATTCAAATGTTATTGAATGACTGATATTTATATATAAGAGAAAAACAATGAAATTAAGAAAGACTATAGCAACCACAATGAGAGGATATCTTAATGAGAATAATAGTAATGAAAGTCATTTTTTATCTGAAAGTTAAAAATATGGCTCTTATGAAGGTATTATTCATTCTGATATAGAAAAAGTCAAGAATTGGTTCTCAAAACGAGGTATTGACTACAATTCATATCTTAATCAAATTGAACTACCTGTAGCATTTTTAAACAATATAAATGTAGAATTAAAATATAGAGGAAAGGGATATGGTGATGAACTATATTTTGATTTTGAACAGAATTGTTATTATTATAACACTAAATGCATAATATTAGAAAGTGATAGTGGCGAATCACAGAAGAAAGGTTTTAATTTGGACAATTGGTATGAAATCTTAGACTATGAGATAATTGGGGAAGAAAGTGGTAATTCAATTATGAAAAAAAATTAATTAGTTCACAACGATGATGGTGATAATAGTGCTTTACTTAATTCTGATTATGAAATGATAATTATTTAAAAATAAATTATGGGACTATACGATACAGTAAAAGTACCTTGCCCTTCGTGTGGTGAGAAGAAAGATTTTCAAAGTAAGAGTGGTGATGGTTTTTTAGAAGTAGTTGATTTAGAAAACTGCCCATATGATATACTAGTAGGTGTAAACAGACATTCACCCCATACTTGTAAGTGTGGAGAAATATTTAAAGTGGATTTAAATACTAGAAAAAGTGTAAAAACAGAAAAATAGACTATGATAATGTCCCAAATATCTATTAAATAAGGGACTTTAAAAATTAGGTAATTTTATACATTGTTGTGCAGAGTAGGTTATTAATTTAATTATGAGATGAGTAGTATTAATTATATAAAAAATACAACTTATTATCTGTTTGTAAGTATAAGTGTGTAAGTGCTACTTATGATAAACTTCTAATATCACAAACAATCAATTTTAATAAAAGCATATACTAGAAAATAAAAAATAATAAATTAAATATATGAATAACACATCAATTATAGATTCATTTACTGAGCTTAAGTCAGACAAAATGATTAATAAAATAGAGGTAATGGAAATCCTAGACTCTGTTTTTAGATTTGAGTTTAGAAAAAAATATGATACAGATGAAAACTTTGATATAATTCTAAACCCAGATAACGGAGATTTAGAAATATGGCAAAACAAAATCGTTGTACAAGATGGCGAGGTTGAAAACCACAATACTGAAATAGAAATTTCAGTAGTTCTTAAGGTGGAGTCAGATTTTGAAATAGGGGAAGAATATCCACAAGAATTCAAAATATCAGAATTAGGAAGAAGGTCTATATTAAGTTTAAGACAGAATCTAAAGGCTAGAATAAAAGACTACGAAAATAAATCAACAATAGAGAAGTTTGAAGATATGATTGGATATATTTTCAATGCCGAAGTCCATCACATAAAAAGAAATATGGTTATATTACTAGATGATGAGGGTATTGAAATTTGTTTACCAAAAGATAATCAGATACCTGGTGAGTTTTACAGAAAAGGTGATACAATATCATTTGTGGTAGAAGAAGCTGAAATTAGAAACAATAAGCCATACATTATTGCATCAAGAACATCAAGTAAGTTTCTAGAAAGAATAATGGAACAAGAAATACCTGAAATATTCGATGGTCTAATAAATATAAAGAACATAGTTAGAGTACCTGGTATTAAAGCTAAGGTAGCAGTGGAAACATATGATGATAGAATTGATCCTGTTGGAACTTGTGTTGGTAGTAGAGGAAGTCGAATAATGGCAGTTACTAGAGAGCTAAATGGTGAGAGTATAGATATCATAAGCTACACAAATAATATGGATTTATATATAACTAGGTCGTTAAAACCAGCCGTTGTTAAATTTATAAAGGTAGAAGATGGTAAAGCTGACGTTCATTTAAATGGTGAAGATATTGGTAAGGCTATTGGTAAGAAAGGTTCTAATATAAGATTAACTAGCTTACTTACTGGTCTAGAAATAAATCTTATAAATGATGAGCAAGCTACAGAGGAAGATATAGATCTTATGGAATTTTCTGATGAAGTTGATTTATGGGTAATAAATGAATTTAAAAAAGCTGGTATAGATACTGCTAAATCATTACTATCTTATGGCTTTAGTGAACTTGTAAATATGACAGATTTAGAGGATGTGACTATTGAGAAGATAATAAAAATAATCAAACAAGAATTTGTTGATAGTTAAAACAAAATAATTACAAATAGAAAATAATGTATCTGATTTTAAAAATGATATTAAAGAACATCTGCTAGATAAGCTAAGAAATAGCTATCAAGAAGAAGTTACAATAGGTATTGATTTTTGGGATTATGAAGTAGATTAATTAAATACTATAAAATACTTGTATAATGCTTTTTATTTGTATATTTGTAAAAAAATAATATGAAAACTTTTAAGAAATCATTTATTATAATAGGACTTGGCGTACTTAACATACTACATGCTAGCCTTCATATATTTCAATTTGTTCAATCTTTTATGCTTGTAAAGGCATCTATAGAACTACAAGACACACCAACAAATCACAGTGGTTTATTTTCAGATTTACTACACAGCCCATATTTTACAATAGTTTGGGCATTAGTAGGCATCTTGACCTTATACATCGGTATCAAGGATTTTATTCATCATAAAAAATGTAAAAATGGGTAGTTTTAATATAATATGTTCAATATCTAATACAGTCATAAGTGAGGGCAACAGAGCAAGTATTCAGATATTAGTCCCTGGTGGAAGTGAAAATTTCAATTCACATAAGAACATAATTGTATCAGAAAGTGGTACACAAGAGTTCTTCTCACCATTTGGGTTTCCAATAAATGGTCGATATGATAGCTATGGAAGATTAAGACATATAGAAAATGACATAAATGTAGAAATGTTAGAAAAATTCTTTAACATAAATATATATGAATTACTTAATCTAATACATTCTAGTAGTAGAACTTATGATGAAGAGGTTAAAAACACAGACATAATTGACAATTTGTTCATATCTTTTTTTAGAACAGAAGTCATTGACTACATAGACAATGGAAGCCTAGATATAAATATTGACAACCCCGAAGAATATACTAGAGGTGCTTACATAAAAAGTATTTTAGATGGTATTGATGATTATAACATAACAAACATATCAGAAAGAATATCATATATTGAAAGTATGGCAGAAGCTGATATTACAGAAGAAATTTCGAAAGAGTTTTTTGATTTAATAAGAAAACAAACTACAAGAAAAAAGACATATATTCAATCATTATGGCAATATAATATGTTTGAATTGCTACCAATTGATTTAATATTTAAAGACTATATAATTAAACAATATAATCTTATTTCAACGATGACAAATGAATTGAAAGTATTATTGAGACCAAGCTTATATGGATCACAAGAAGGTGATGATTTATATAGATACAAATTTAATAAAGAAATAAATAATCTAATCATTAATGATTTAGAATCAGAATCAGAATGGTTAGATGGTGAAGAAAAATCCATTATAAAGACACATAATCGATCTGTCAAACTAGACAAATTGTATTCATAGATGAAATTTAATAAAGAAGATAGCCTTATTGGTATGCATTTTGTATACATATCTGGATATGATAAGAATCCTAAATTTGATAAGATAATAAAACTCGTTGAACCAGTAGGTTTAACTATACAAGAATTTATAAATAAAGCTTATTATCCTATAGATTCATATGTAATTTCACAAAATGGCATAAGGTACGAAATGAGAGAGATAAAGCTAACTCCAATTAGTGAAATTAGAAAAAACAGATTAAAAAAATTAGGAATTAAATAGATATATGTAATTAGTTATGGCAGAACTTAAAAAGAAAAGAAAACGTTATAGATTAAATACATTTTTCTACATTGAAGTATATGATATAGCAGCACTTAGGAGTAAAAAACTAAATAAAGTAATGGGATTAGATAATAACATAAGACCCACCTATTTTAATACACTAAGTAGAAATACTTCTATAAAGAATATATATCTTTCTAGCTTTTGGAAGAAGAAACAAAGTGCTATCAACCAAAAGGCTGCTATGAAAGAAAAGTGTGATAAAAAGAATCTAACTATGGAAATAATCGAAATTAATAGATTAGAGTTTATAAAATTAATACCGCTAAAAGTACCAGAGTGTTCAAAATGGGATATGGGATTATACATAATTAATATAGGCATTGTGCGTGATGAGAAAGCATATATGGAAACATTAAAGTGTAGGGAAATAGACAACATTAATGAATAATCAAAATAAGACACGAATTAGATATCTATATTATATAGAAATGTACACACTTGTACAATATAGAAGATTAAGGATTGCTCAAGTGTTGTCTCATCAAACAGAAACATTAGAGACCCTTTACTATAATGGACCTAGGGGATATATCGAACCCCAAAATAATATATACTTTGCCTTATTTTTTAGAAGTTCAGAAAGTGCAAGGAAGTGTATAAACCTAGTTAGTGAGAATAACTACAAAAATTTTCAATTTATTATTAACAAAATTAGTTCGACTGACTTTGTTAATATAATACCAACTACAAAACCATTTAGGATAAACACAAGTCTTACATCAAGATACTACTATAGAAATAACCTAGGGCTAAGAAATGTTGAACTAACTCACTTAAAAGAATTAAATTTAAAATAATTAATACACTATGGAAAGCATGGATACAAATATTAAAGACATTATAAGAGGTATTAAAATTGATATAGTTAATAATAGATATAAATGTATATCAGCATACAAAATACCAAAAGACGTTGAGCATTGGTTGAATTGTCCAATTTGTGATTTAAAGCCACTTATATGGGAATTTAATAATGGATCTTCTACTGGTTGTGGTTGTGGAGAAAACCAATACAGAAACTTTAGTATTGTGACAGAATCTATAATGTCACATATAAGTAGAAATAATGGATCTGCACTTAATTATGACCATCGTAAATTGAAAAATAACTGGAATCATTGGGTATGTACTAGAGAAGAACTAGAAACACACAAAGGATTATTAGAAGAGGGTAAGTGGTAGTTTATTCCACAATATCTTCTGCTGTTTCTGATAGTGCTATACAAGCCTTTGCAGTTTCTTCGTGTTTAAACTCTAAACACCTATCAGCACAATAAACAGAACTTTCAAATACCAAATCCGATATATTAGAGAGATGGTGTGATTTATTCTCAAGTGCATACACAAAAGCTTCACATATCTTAATAAACTCTCCTAGGTCTACTGAAAAGGCTTTAACTTTAGTCTTTTCCATTGACTTATTTAGTAACTCTATACAGCTATTAACATCATCTATTAGCTGAGAGTTATCATTTACCTCCTCTGTTTCTTCATTCTGTTCTAAAAACTTTTTAAGATGTATCATTATAATTTATTTATTTACTTATATATTAAATATTTACATAGTAAACAGATACAAATGTTAAAGTATCCTTTTTATATAAACTTTTCCATAGGTATGTATATATTAATAAAGAAACTATGGTAGAGTTATTACATTTTGATATAGAAACCACAAGTGAGTATGAAAACTTCGAATCATTTAAGGAAAACGATGAGAGGGGATCAGCTTTATTTGAATCCAAATACAAAAAAATGAATTGGGTAGAAAAGTGCGGAAGTATAGAACAAGCATACATCGAAAATGGTGGGATAATATCAACATATGGTAAGATAATATGTATATCATTTGGATTTACTGTTAACGGACAAAAAAGAATAAAATCGATATACTCTGATAATGAAAAGGATTTAGTCAATAAGTTCAATGAATCTCTAAAATATATTGAGAAAAAACAGTTTCATCTATGTGGGTTTAGAATAAAACATTTTGACATACCCTGGATATTACATAAATTACATAAGTACGGTATAGAACCATGTGATATGATATATATATATGATAAGAAACCATGGGAAATGAGAGTAGCTGATATGTCTGATGATTGGAAAACTGGTTACTTATTATCACATACCTTTGATGAAATGTGTTATGAATTAGGTGTGGAATCCCCTAAGAATGAACTAGATGGTTCTAAAGTCCATAAAGCATACTGGTCTGGTAATTTAGATTCAGTTGTAAAATACTGTGAATCAGATGTTTCATCATCAATTGATGCTGGGATTAAACTATATAAACATTATAAACATTAGATATGGGAGAAAAAATCACAAAAGGAGATTTATTTTTATTTACATCACATTATGATAATGGTCGTTCAGTCCATTACTATGGTTCACTTGTAGAAATAATTGGTATTGCAAGTAATAGCATAATGATGGTAACTGGTGAAGGAGATTTAAACACTAAAGAGAAATTGCTTATAAGAATAATAAAGGATAATAACTTTAAAGACATTGATTCTAGTAAATTTTCTAAAACGCTTGTAAAAGATTTAAAAATTAAATTTAAATTTAATCTAGAAAATGATACCATTGAAGCAGATTCACATGATGTGCACAAGATAAATATAGACTATGGATTAGTTGAAATTGATAAAAAAATAGATAGGCTTTTAAAAGAGAAAACTCTTTACAATGACTTTCATATCAGGACAAGAAAGCTAAGGAAATTATTAGATGATTCTAATGACTAGTTATTCTCAAATGGACTTATCTTAAAATCTATCAAAGACATCAATTCATTGTGTGTTTGTGATAGATTCCTTGATACTAAACCATCTAAAATAAATCTAGTTTCTGTCACATACTTGTTGACAAATTTATCACTACCTTGTTCTAAATCTGAGCAATTGTGTAATCTATCAGCTAACTTTATAACAAGAGCATAACTAGTCATATTTAGCATTTTATCTAATAAATACTGTGATTTACCTACCTTCTCTATTTTGTTATTATCAGATGTAAGTTCTTCTACCATACTACTGACCATTTTTCCAAACTCTTCTTCTATATTACTAATAGTAACATCACAATCTTCAACAGTGTCGTGAAGTAATGCCGCAATACAAATTAGCTCCTTATTTTTACTCACCTTGACCTCCCTAACTATTTTGCTTACTGCAATTGGGTGCCATGCATATTCTTTACCAGAAAATTTTCTAAACTGTCCATCGTGTGCCTCTATCATAAATAATAGAGCCTTTCTTAGCTTTGTTTCTTTTTTAGTTTTCATAGCTGTCATATATATTAAACAAATATAACCTTTTTATTTGATATATACAACAGGGGGGAGATATATACTTTTATATATATAATAAAATATAAAAAATCATGGGTACAAAGAATAAAATGTTTTCATTTAGAATACCACCAAAATTATTAGAAGAATATCACGAAATGTGTGATGAGAACTCAATAAACATATCAAAAAGGATTAGAAAGTTCATTGAGCGTGATTTAGAAGGATGGAGAAATAAGAAAAAGGAATAAATTTAATAAAATATTTCATAAATACTTTAATAATTCGAAATATATTCAGTATGTTTGTATCATATAATTTACTACAGATAATAGTATTATAAACAAACAAAGAAGTTATTATGAAATATTTTAAAAAATGGTTTAGAAACTTATCGATTACTAACCTTGCTCACTACTACTGGTTAAAAATAAGAGAAGAATCAAAAGATAAGAATGGTAAAAAATTATGTTATTGTGGACATACAAATAAATGTGATTGTGGTGACCCAGATAAACAAACTTTTAAAGATTCTGTGAAAAGAGGAAGTTTAATTATATTTGACAAAAAAAAATGGTTGGAAAAATCCCAACCATTAAATACAATAAATCAAAAACTATACACTATGGAATCTGATAAAAAAGAAATAAATGGTATATTGCCAGTAGTTCTCAATGTTTTTCTAGTATCTACAGAAAATAGGCTAATAAGCTTTGCTACCAAAAATAAAGAATTAAGTCCTGAACAGACTGGTTATATAGAGTCTGGATATGGTAAAATAGAATCTATCGAAGATGGTAGTACTGGGTTTACTAAAACTGTCATAAACATTTAATAAAACGAACTATGTTAATTAGAAAAATGTATACCTTGTACATAAATACAACACTTAGAACTGCATACTTTGGCAATCTAAAGTTTGGATGCAGAATAGGAGGTGCAAAGTTTGGTAAAGTAATTGATTGTAATTTATCTGATTTGAAACACAACCTAAGAATACTAGCAGAAGAAAATTATTTAATTAATAAACGCACATATTAAAATGAAAATAACAAAAGGAACATTCAAATATACTGGTCTGGTGTTAACGATATAGATATTGACTTAGTAACAGACAAGTGGAATCATCTATGGGTGCTTGCTGAGTGGAAAGTAGACAATTCTTGGAAAATAGTAAAATATATTAGAAAAGACTCTCAAAATACTGAGATAAAGCTAACGATATCATGTTAACAAGCAACTGAACTTATTAAAAACCTTGGCTTAATTAATATTAATACTGGGTTTCAAAGTGGTTACTCTTGGAGGCGTAAGAAAGATATGATATATTTAGAGAACTGGAGATTGGCAAGACATAAGAAATTACAGACCAAATTAATAACAAACAACTTTTAAATTATGAAAGATACATTTAGATACTTCATCAGAAAGAACTTCTCTGAGATTGGCGAAATAAGCAATGAGGATATTGATGAAATCGGAATTGAATTTCACAAGTACTTGGATAGCAAATTAAATGATGACCAAAAGGCTAAAATACTACCAAAAAGTGCGATTGATGTAATAATGAATAGCGACCACCCACTTAAAACAAACGGATTTGAGCCAGCATATATGCTACACTTCACACAATGGACAAAAGAACAAAGCGAATCACAAGCCTAGTCAAGCATTATTAAAAACTTTTTGGTTATTAAATTAAAATGTACTATATTTGTATGATAATTAATAACCCTAAAACAAGAACAATGAATAATGATAACATTTCTAGTAGTAAAAACCAAGACAATAACACTATATCTGATGTTAATGAATCTCATTTTAAATATATCGAGATTAAGGAATATGATGGTGGTGGTGTGGTTAAGCGACTAGACGTAAGTGGTAAGACAGACAGAAGTGCAGATACTATTGAAAATGGGATGAATATAAATTTGAACCATGATGACTACTATACTTTTAGCTATGATAGTGAAGTTGAATTAGAACTTATTTAAAAATTAACTATTATGAAGTGTGAGTATGGAAAATGTACAATAACTGCTACAATGACTAACTTAGAATACTTTAAGGGAATTTGGTATTGTACGCTCCATGGAAACAAAGCAGTGAAAGAAGGTAGGCGTAAAAGAAAATATGGAAACAAATCCTCATAACAGATTTTGAACTAAAAAATTAATTATGAAAGCAAATAGCAAAAATACCGAATCTAATTTATCTAGTGTTACAATTGGACATTGGTTTATGGAAAGATTGAATTATAATGAACGTGAAAGGATTAGAGTAATAACATAAAAACACCATCTGTTGAACGTGCTCTAAAATACATACAAGATGATTGGGATAAAAAAAGAGGACAAGATGATAAAATAGATATTGATTTAACTTAATTCATTTGATTCATAATTTATAATAAAAATAATATTATTAAAAATGAGATGAATACAAATTTAAACCACGAACAGTAATATGTTTTTTAAAATAAATATAAATCTTTTTAAAAAACACTTGTGAGAAACAAATATTAGTTATATATTTGTACATAACCTAAAATAATTTAAACTTTTTATAAAAAAAGAGTATAAATAACCAAAGGAAGAAATAAAATTTAATATATAATAGTGATGAAAAATTTAAACCTAAATACAAATAGAAACTTAACGCTCAATGTGGTGAATATTATGTTATGTAATAGACCATCTAGGGGTTCTAGTGTATTTAATAAATTTCATCTTATGACATAGTGAAATAAAAAATACAAATAACTAAAACCCCTAGAAATGAAAATTCTAGGGGTTTTTTTGTTTTATGCTAGTGTGGTGGAATGGTAGACACGAGGGATTCAAAATCCTTTAATCAGAAATGATTATATGAGTTCAAATCTCATCATTAGTACAGATATTACAATCCTCGTTAGCTCAGTGGTCAGAAGCTCTCGTCTGTTAAACGAAAGGTCGGTGGTTCGAATCCACCACGAGGAGCAAATAATCGGCATATACCAGCCCAAGCTGATACCTTGGAGAACTGTAGTTGGTAAGTTGAAAACGTAGGTTCGAGTCCTACTGTGCCGACTTTTAGATAAATGACATGTATGTTTAGGGGTGAGTTCTAATATTTATATATACTATAAAAATAAATAGTATGAAAGAAAGAATATTAGAGTTAAGAAAAATGGGACATAGTTATAAAACAATATGCGAAGAATTAAACTGTTCTAAATCAATAGTATCTTACCATTGTTCTAAAATGAAATTTAATAATAAAATAAAATTGAAAAATGTAATTGAAAAAAATAAAAAACAGTTTAAAGATAAATCATTTTTAATAGAAAACTATGATATTGATGAGGTAATAAAATTAAGGAAAAATAAATTAAGTTATTCTGATATAAAAGAAAAAACAAATATTTCAATAAAGTCCATATCTAAAATATGTAAAATGTGTGGCTTGGGTAATTATGGTAAATATGGCAAATTATCAGAAATAGAGATAGATGAAATAAGAACACAATATGATAAGTTGGGTAGTATTAAGAAAGTTAGTAAAGAAATAGGACATTCTCTTGATACTATATCAAAATATGTAACACTTAAAAAAAGAAAAAAAATTACAAAAGATGAAATAAATAAAAACAAAGTAAGAAATGTGATATCTTGGAGAAAAAGAAAGAAAGTCGAACTAGTAGAATATAAAGGTGGTAAATGTGAAAAATGTGGATATTCTAAATGTGTAAATGCTTTAGAATTCCATCATTTAGATCCTAATGAAAAAGACTTTGGTATCAGTGGAAAGACTTGGTCACTTGAAAGGTTAAAAAAAGAAGTTGATAAATGTATTTTATTATGTTCTAATTGTCATAGAGAAATACATAGTAAAATATAAATAAATGCCAGTGTGGTGAAATTGGATGAAACACGCTAGTCTTAGGAACTAGTACCCAAGAGGTAAACATTGTCGGTTCGAGTCCGACCACTGGTACAAAATAAATGCCTTAGTAGTCCCGATTGTCTTCTAAACAATTAAGGGTAATTGGAAGCTGAAAATATAGGTTCGAGTCCTATCTAGGGTACAAATAAAAAGTTCTGTAATTCAGGGGTTCAGAATGCTTCCCTTACAAGGAAGAAGTCGTTGGTTCGAATCCAACCAGAACTACAAAATGTACCTATGACCGAGTGATTTAGGTAGGTGGCTGCAACCCATCGTACGGGGGTTTGAATCCCTCTAGGTACTCTAATATGCTGACATAGCTCAATTGGTAGAGCATTTTGATTTGTAATCAAAAAGTTGTGGGTTTGAATCCCTCTGTCAGCTCTAAAAAAATGCACCAGTGGCGAAGTGGATGAAACGCATCAGACTTAAAATCTGATACCCTTTGAGGTGAACAACGTGGGTTCAAATCCCACCTGGTGTACTAAATCGCTATGAACAGATGTGGTAATTGTGCTTGGCTCATATCCAAGTTAGAGAAATCTTATTGTTGGTTCAAGTCCAACTGGCGGTACAAAAAAAGAGGGGATATAATTAATTATATCCCCTCTTTTTTATATTATTTGTTTTATTTATTTTTAAGACTTTCAATATCATCCCTTATCTCATCTATATCATCTAAAGATATATCATCTAAATCTTTACCAGCATCACCAGTATTATCTGTTACTACAGGAATAACATCTTCTATCCCTTTATCTATTTCCTTAGCAATGTAATCATCACCAGCAATACTTTCTCTTTCTATTTGTAAACAGAACTGTGCTAGTACTGCTAAATCATCATTTCTTTGTGCTAAATCGAATACTTTACTATTAAGTTCATATTTTGACATACCTCTAAATTTCTTTCTAGTATAGTAGTCATAGAAATCTTGCTCTTCCCTAGACATAACATTAGATGGTTTTCTATCAACACCAAATATCTCTGTCTTTTTAGCTTTTGCAGTTACTGCTTCGCTCACTTTTTTATTGTTAAAGTCTTTATATTTTTTTATCATACTCTTATATATTAATTTTTATTTACCATTTATTTCTTCAAACTCTTTTTCTAAATAAAGATAAATGTATTTTTTGTACCTTTTCTTAATATCATCACTCACAGCCCTTGATATTCCTACCCATAGACCAATACTTTTTAACTTAGAAAATGCATCTTTTATATCATTTGGATTTCTTTCCATTATTAGGTCTGTTATAGATTGTGAAAAAGCCATTACCTCATCTTTATTCGAAAAATAAGCCTTTTGATCTGAAATATTTCCCAAAAATTCAAAATTTAAATCAGATGGTCGTCTCAAACCTTGTTTTAAATGTATATTTTCATGCTTTAATACGTGGATAGCAAAACTGATATCATTACTCTCAAGATATCTTACATTATTAGCAAGAACCAATCTAGGCTTTTTAGTAACTGGGTTTAATAAACCAAATACTTTCATACCATTTGGTGGTGCATCTTTCCTCATTTTATCAGTTGGTAATTCATCATAGAATGTTCTGTAATAAACAACCTCTATATCATTTTTTGCACCAATTCTTTGTAATTCATCAACACTAATACTCCACTCAGCCTCGACCTCTTTTATAAACTTTTCTAAATTATCAGACTTCCAATCTATTATTGCCTCGTTAAACTTTTTTAAATGTTTCATTATTATTCTTTTTTTTTAGAAATTTTCGTTTAATGGAAAATTCTTTAGATAAATTTTATCATTGGCATTATCACCAAATATTAAATATTTAGAGTCATCACCCAATATATATTGATTCAATACTTTATTATGAGCTTCCTCTGGGATAACATCACTAAAAAGTCTTATGTTAGTAACCTTCATATCAGATGCTAATATCTTAGGATTTTTATCAATATTATACTGAATAGGTTCTATGTCTTGTTTATTATAATACTCTTTTCTCAAAATTGTACTATTAAGCATTTTTGCATCATCTTCTATATCTACATTTCTCTTATATATATAATTTTCAATATACCTTTGACGTTGGTTTAAATTTAGCACATAACAATACCAAGTATCTTCCTCTAATGCATCACTTTCCCCATCATTTAACTCAAATATATATTCTTCTTCATTCATAGTAACTGTAATGCTATCATTCTTTAGACTAGACTTCCATCCTTTATTAATCCCATTGTCATAAACGTCCATAAATTTATAAACTTCATCTTTTATGTAGTTATTTATACTGAACCAAACTTGTAATGATATGTTGTCAGATACATCAAGTATAGAATTAAAGTTCTTGTATTGAACTGCCAAACCATTATATTCTACTGTTGATAAATCATAACAATATTTAGATATTATGGTTGTTGAGTTTTCAATAAGTTCTTTATCAACTTCAGAAAAATACTCAAGTCTAATAGGATCTCTAGATAAAGGTTGTTGTTCCTTCTTATTAGCAATTGACTTCTTATCTTGTTCTATCTCCTTTCCAAATAGTTCATCAATAGTAGTATTCTTTGTTAACTCACTAATGCTATTAGAAATTTCTGGAATATCTGTCTGAACATTTGATTTTTGAGAATATTTTTTGAGAATAAGTTTATAATAAACAGCCGCATTATTAAAATTTCTAAACTGTTGAGCATGGTCAACTTGATACATTCTATTAACTTGACAAAAATGTATAAAATCTTCTTTAGAAGGTCTTCTCTGGACACCAAACATTTCCTTAAATTGTTTCTTTGTTATATGTGCTTCCATTGAATCAAATAATCCTAAATCGAATATGTTCATCTTAATCTGTGAGTCTGGAAAATTATTACCATCAATAGATATTTTTAAATCTCCCTCACACACAACATTATATAATTGATATTCATTAAGTGTGTGGTCTTGACCATTGGCATCTGGATCAGTTGCATAATAAGTTACTTTATGTCCTAGTACTTGTTCAGAGTCTGTACTTAATTTTTCATATAGTTGAGTAGCTTGTGTTTGTTCATAAGGATTATATAACTGAGCCTTGTCTGTATCTGTCATTGGTTTAAATGCATCATTCTCACCTTCACAGTTGTTACCTGTTGTGTTTAAATTATCATTCATTATATACTTACCTTCACTGTTTATATAGCCTATCTGGTTGGATTTACAACATTCTCTTATCCCAAATAGATTACTCTTTTTATAATCTTCCTTAACATTTTGAAAATCTCCTACTAAATTTATGTCTTGAAACCTAGACACTGATCCCGATTTGTTATCAATAAGATATTCTATTTCAAAGAAACGTATAGGGTTTATCCTTTTGGTTGTTATATTTTCTTTAGTCAATGGTTCCCATTCAGTCCAAGTTCTAGAGTTATCTTGTGAGAATCTATACTTTATACTTATGTCATCTAAACTAGTTATATTAATGATTTGTATATCTTCTAATTTAAAAACTTTATATATGAAAGGTGCTTTTACTATCTTAGAATCACCTGGCTCTATATAAAATGCTTGTTCACCATTGAATTGTATTTCTTGTCTATCTATAATACCTTCTAATTTATATTCTAGTATTCTTATACTACCTATTTCAGAAGTTCCCTTTCTCACCCATTTAATTTCAAGGTACATACTATCTAGTGTATCAACAACTGGGAAGTTGGTTATATTAATATTTAAGTCTAACCACTCAGACCATGTGTTACCATCTCTGGAAACTCTATAATATTGTAAGAGAAATCTATCTTGTTTAAGACCTAAACTATCGTATGTAAATCTTTTGAACTTTTCCACATTATCTAACTTATCAAAAGATAATATGTATTCATCATTGATAGAATTTAGATAAGGAGTTTCATCTTCAACACCAGTTGCCATCACGTCATATTCATCTGATATAGTTATTATTCCTTTCTCAAAATCTGAGTTTATATTTACCATAATTCTATATATTAAAAAAGATTATTTTAATTTAAAAAAAACCTTGTATAAACCATTTATTTATATTATATTTGCATAGAAATAATATAATTCTAAACTTTTATAAAAAAAAGTCTATAAATAACCATAGAGAGAAATAAAAGTTAATATATAAAACATAATGAAAAATTTAAACTTAAACATAGTAGTTAACCCTCAACCCCAAATTGATATCGATCAGGATTCTGATACGAAAGGTGCTAACTATGTTTTAAATTTAAGTTGATATTTAAATAATAAAAACAAAAACTCGGTTAGTCTTTTAGATTAACCGAGTTTTTTTGTTTATATAGCTCTGAGGTCAAATGGTTAAGATGTACGTCTGTCTCACGTAACGGAGTGGGTTCGATTCCCATCAGAGCTGCTAATATTAAATTGCCCCATAGTGTAATTGGCTAACACATCTGGTTTTGGTCCAGAAGATTGCAGGTTCGAACCCTGCTGGGGTAACAAGTTAATCGAGAAGTGACTAAGGTTATAAGCACGGGTGCATTGGAGGCATCAGTTAGCAGGTTCGATTCCTGTCTTCTCGACAAATTTTTAATAGTCCATTAGTGTAAAGGTTATCATTTCCGACTGTCTCTCGGAAGATAGGGGTTCGAATCCCCTATGGACTGCAAAAATGCTCTATAGTGTAATTGGTTAACACGTCTGGCTTTGGTCCAGGAGATTGTAGGTTCGAACCCTACTGGGGTAACAAGTATAGCGAGGGTGTAGTGTAATCTGGTAACACACGATGTTTGGGACATCGAATTGCTGTTCGAATCGGACATCTTCGACAAAAATTATAGTTAAAACTAAATGTTGTTAATAAGCAACATTTTAGCACTTTTTGTTGTTAATAAGCAACAAAAAAAATTAACACAAAAAACAACATATAATTCAAACTAAACTGTTATATTTGAATATATAGCATATGGATCGTATATATAAAATTAAGTTTGATGTTACTGATGAAGAGTTAGATGACCTATTTATGTATTTCTCTGATGAAGACCTAGATGATGTTGAAGAGTTAGAGGCTGAGGCATATTTCTATTTTCACGAAGAAGGTAACTATGTATGTTATTTAATAACTACTGAGGTAGAGATGAGAACTTACGTGGGTGTTATGGATAAAAACAAAATAAATATATATGTTAAAGATTTTTCCGATAGAATATTAAATTCAACTGTTAATCTAGAAGATAACTTAAGACATAACATCGATAAGGAAAATTGTGAAGACTTTGAAGACTTCATTATTTGCCTAAATGAATGGGTTCTTGGAAAATTAGATATAGACTTTGTATTAGATAGGATATCTAGCGTAGGAATTGATAATCTAACAGAAAATGAAAAATACTTTTTAAACTCATATAAAATATGAATATATTCTTAGATGATATAAGAGAACCAAATATGTCACATAATAAAACTAAAGGATTAGGTAATGAATATTCTGATTCTAATAAATGGATTATAATAAGAGATTATTTTTCTTTCATTAAATTCTTAGATGATAATATAGAAAATATAACACTTATATCATTTGATCACGACATAGCTTCATATAAAGATAGTAAAGAATACACTGGTAAAGATGCTGCCAATTATTTAATAGAGATATGTTTAGATAATAGTTTAAAAATGCCTAAATGGTATGTACATTCTGACAACACAGTTGGTGCTCATAATATAAATAGCATACTACATAACTATGTTAGGGTTGTTGAGCAGTTTAAAGGTCCAAATCACCACCTCTAGTGTTATATCCACCACATGTGCTATCAAGTAGATAGTATCCCTCATATTCTACATTATTGTTATATAAAATTTTTCTTTCCTTATCGTAATTTCTGAAAGTATCCATAAATGGATAAGCATTATAATCACCTTCTAACTTTATGTTCATATTAACTCTATATGTCTTATCACCATAGTTCATTAAATCCATGTTTTTAATACTATTGTGAGTTCTGTAACCCCAACCATTATCCTTAGCATATTTAACTAACTTATCACCATCTGAATCAGTGAAATAATATCTTCTATCCATATAATATTCTACATCCCCAAGTTCATCACTTATAGTATTAATACCATTTAGTTTAAATACTAAAGCTCTAGCTAATAACTTACCATCTTTAACTAATATTGCTAGGCTACAAACATCTTTATTATTTACAAACATTTTAAACAAATTAGAATCAACGCCTACCATACAAGACTTCCCTAGTGTACCAGTTCGTTTTTTTATAAAGTGTTTGTCCGCGTCATACCACTCTGGTATTTCATCACCAGATACTATTTCAATGTGTGCTTCTGAATAATTTGAGTTTGATTTATATTTATTTACAAAATTTTCAACTTCTTCTTTACTAAATCGGCTCGGGAATGCTCTATTAATAAATTTGCCTATTTTAAACTCACTTCTATTCCCTTTGTATATGCCACCAACATCATTATTGTGTATCTCATCTGCCAATTCTTCACTAAACTCATCAAATTTAGTTATGGGTACTCTGACATTATTATTAACTTTTCTAATAGCACTATTCATTGTTGTAAAGCTAACATATCCTTCTTTTTTACCGTTATCAATAAAAGTTATATCTGGGTTTATATCCTCGCCTTCTAATGAAAGTAATGCATCTGATATATCACCACCAATTATTGATATAGTATTTCTAAAATTTGGTGAGTAATACACAACAGATTCTGTTATTAACTTTTCCATAATAGAATGGTTTTTAAAACTTAAATAATTTTTAATCATATAAGGTATATATTAAATATAATTACTACATTTGCAAAATGAAGCCAGCCTTAAACATATCCGAATTAAAGACACCATTTATCATAATGTTGATTGGATTACCACTATCTGGTAAAACCACTTGGATTAAAGAGAATATACTAAATATGAAAGGTTATGAAAATATTGATATTATATCTAGAGATGATATAATTATGGAGTTATCAAGTAGTGATGATTATAATAAGTCTTATTCAGAAGTTGATGAGAAAGAAGTAAATACACTATTAAGAGAAAGGCTCATAGAATCTAACAAAAATAGAAGATGTGTTATTGTTGATATGACTAATATGTCTAAAAAAAGAAAAAACACTCTTAACTATTTTAAAAAAGATTATACTAGAGTAGCTATTTTATTCCCTTTGTTAGATGATGAAAAGTATACTATTAGAAATGATAAAAGAAAACGAGAAGAAAAAAAGGATATCCCTTTAACAGTATTAAAGGATATGTTAGAAAAATACGCAATTATTAATGAGGAAGATAAATTTGATATAGTAGTTACCGTCGAAAAATAAATAAAAATATAAATGAAGTATTTAGGGAGTAAGAATAGAATATCTAAGTACATATTGCCAATTATACTAGAAGGTAGAACTAATGGACAATATTATGTCGAGCCTTTTGTGGGTGGTGGGAACACAATTGATAAAGTTGGTGGTAATAGAATTGGTTCTGATAGTAATAAATATATGATAGCCCTACATAAAGCTTTACAAAATGGCTGGATACCACCAAAGAATGTGTCTAAGGAAGAATATCTACATTTGAAGGATAACAGAGATGATTATCCACTTGAAATGGTTGGTTACTTTGCTACACAACTAGTATTCGGTAGTGTGTGGTTCGGCTCTTATAGAAGAGATAACAAAGGAAATAGAGACTATGATATTGAAGCATATAATAATGTTATGAAACAACAACCAAATCTAACAGATGTTGAATTTGTTTGTTGTAGCTATGAGTGTCTAGATATACCACCAAACAGTCTTATTTATTGCGATCCACCTTATAGAGGTGCTAGACCTTATATTGGTGGTAATAAAATTAATCATAATATGTTTTGGGACTGGTGTAGAAAAGCATCAAATGAAGGCCATCAAGTATTTATAAGCGAATATAATGCTCCTGATGATTTTGAATGTGTGTGGGAAAAAGAAATATCATCAAGTGGGAATGGGATAACAGACAAAAAGTTAAGAGCTACAGAGAAACTATTCATAATAAAATAAAAAATATATACAAATCAATTATTTATTCGTATATTTGTTTAAACAAAAACATAAACTAAAACTATAACCATGGCAGATACATTTAAAAATCATAGATTTGAAAGAAATTTATTAGAGAAAAAAATGGTAGATGAGTTCTCATAGAAAGTAAACTTAGCAGAAATAGAATCAAGAGTTTTTGGTGATTTTAATTCTAAGTATGAAATACTAACAAAAAGAGAATTAAAAATTGTAAATTCTACTGTACAATGGTTAGGTACAGAAGTTGGACAAGACTATCTTAAAAGATGTGGATTTGAAAAAGTATAGAATATGAGAGAGTTCCAGAGTGGTCAAATGGGCTTATATAAAGTAATATGAGTGTCTTAACAGACTTCGGGGTTCGAATCCTATCCTCTCTCACTAATTGGGTGCTAGTATAATAGGCAAAGCTTAATTGTGATAAGCCCTTCCCATCTCGAAGGATAAAATCATAGCCCTTTGTAAAAAAGTTTATCTTTTAAAGATAAACTTTTTAAATTTAATTAAAAAATTATGAAAAAAGAAGAAAATCTAGAATTAAGAATGTATGGACTAGTCCCTTATAATATATCGGACATACAAAAGGGAATACAGTTTGGACACTCCGTAGTTAGATATGGAAGAAATGTTACTAAACTCAATTCCTTTAATAAATATCATAAACAGTATATAGATTGGGCAGATAATCACGAAACTTTTGTTATATTAAATGGTGGTACTACTAACATCAGAAAAGGTATTGATGGTAATTGTCTAGGTAGTCTCAATAATTATCACAAGATGTTAACTGATAGAGGTATCCTAACAAGTGATTTTTACGAACCAGATCTCGGAGATCAATTAACTGCCTTTTGTCTAATAATAGACGAGAGAGTTTTTAATAGGAAAAAATATCCTGAATATGACACTGACATTCTTGGTGGTCAATCTTATGAAGAATGGGTTGATACAATAGGTGGTGAGGAAAATGTATTTATAAGAAATTTACTATATCCACTTAGACTAGCATGATAACTGAAATTAATATAGAGGGGATAGGAATAATAGAAGTTACTGATTTTAACACTCTATCAAATTCATATACAACATACACTGAAATACCTTCTATAGATTGGTCAATTATTACAAATTTGGATTTGGATTTATCAAATAAACTAAAAAATATGTACAAATTTAATGTTAATAGCAATGTGTTTAATTTTTATGACACGTTTGTGAAAAGTGTTACGTATGGATATAATCCCAATTCTAAATCAATGCATATTACTTTTTGCAGTGATCACTTTGTAAGATTAAGCAAACAAGAAATAAGAAGCTACAAATTAAAAAAAATACTTCATTAAAACACAATGAATCAGTTGGTTATAAAAGCTAAAAAATTATTGAGCAAATTATAACAATTTAATTAAAACTATTTTGTATATTTGTCCATATTTAAGAAACAAAATACTTATCAATCACTATAAACATTATGAATAAAAATCAAATTATGCAAAAAGACAAAGAAGACAAAGAAGGGAAAGATTACTTAAGGAAAACTATCGATGTGAAAAACTCTATTGCAGATGATGGACCACCAGATGAAGATTTTAAAGTCCCTGACAAGAAGAATGGTAAATCTAAGACTCCTGTCCTTGATACATATAGTAGAGATCTTACTAATATGGCAGAAGAAGGTAAGCTAGATTCTATTGTTGGTAGAGATAAAGAAATAGAACGTGTTTCTCAAATTTTATCTAGGAGAAAAAAGAACAATCCTATTCTCATTGGTGAAGCTGGTGTTGGTAAATCTTCTATTGCAGAAGGTCTAGCACTTAGAATTGTACAGAGAAAGGTAAGTAGAGTTCTTTTTGATAAAAGAATTGTTATGTTAGACTTAGCATCTATGGTAGCTGGTACTAAATATAGGGGTCAATTTGAAGAAAGAGTTAAGGCTCTTATGAGTGAAATAGAAGATGAGCCAAATGTTATTCTTTTTATCGATGAAATTCATACTATGGTTGGTGCTGGTGGAGCATCTGGTAGCCTAGATGCCTCCAATATGTTCAAACCAGCATTAGCACGTGGTGAAATTCAGATAATTGGTGCAACAACATTAGACGAATACAGAAAGCATGTTGAGAAAGATGCAGCTTTAGAAAGAAGATTTCAAAAAGTAATCGTAGAAGCTGCCACACCAGAGGAAACTTTGGAAATCATAGGAAACATCAAAGATAAATATGAGAAGCATCATAATGTGGTTTACTCACAAGAGGCAATTGAATCTTGTGTTGATCTTACAGTTAGATATATGAGTGATAGATTCTTGCCAGACAAAGCAATTGATGCATTAGATGAGGCAGGATCAAGAGTTCATATCTCAAATATAGTTGTTCCTAAAAGGATAACTGAAATCGAGAAAAAGATTGAGGATATTAAAGAAGAAAAGAAAAAAGTAATTAGGTCTCAAAAATATGAACAAGCTGCTAGACTTAGAGATGTTGAGAAAGAACTTGATGCCGAATTAGAATTGGCTAGAGATAAGTGGGAAGAAGATACTAAAAATAACCCACAAGTTGTGTCACAAGAAGATGTTGCACAAGTAGTATCTATGATAACTGGAGTTCCTGTTAGTAAGGTTGGGCAAAAAGAAAATTCTAAATTAGCCAAAATGTTTGATGTTATTTCAAATAACGTTGTTGGTCAAGACAAAGCAGTTAAAAAAGTAGTACAAGCTATACAGAGAGGTAGAGTTGGTATGAAAGATCCTAACAAGCCAATTTTCTCAGGAATACTAATTGGTAATAGTGGAGTTGGTAAAACTGAATTGGCTAAACAAATTGCTAAGTATATGTTTGACTCAGAGGATTCTATTATTCGTTTAGATATGTCTGAATACATGGAGAAAGTCTCCCTTACTAGAATCCAAGGTTCTGCACCTGGGTATGTTGGATATGAAGATAGTAATGTATTGGATAAGGTAAGGAGAAAGCCTTACTCTGTTATTCTTTTTGATGAAATTGAGAAAGCCCACCCTGATGTTGTCAATCTATTTTTACAAATGTTAGATGATGGAGTTGTAACAGATTCACATGGAAGAAAAGTATCTTTTAAGAATTGCGTTATTCTGATGACATCAAACGTTGGTACTAGAAAGGTTAAGAGTTTTGGAACTGGACTAGGCTTCTCAACAAAAACATCAGTTGAGAAAGAACACAATAAAGTTAAAGCTATTTTACAAAAGGAATTAAGTGTGGCTTTTCCACCAGAGTTTATCAATAGATTAGATGATATTATCTACTTCAAAGATTTGGACAGAGATGACATTATGAAGATTGTTGAACTTGAAATTACTAAGACACTTAAAAGAGGTTCTGATATTGGATATAATCTAATTGTAACAGATGAATTGAAGGAACACCTTCTAGATGTTGGTTATAACTTAGATAGTGGTGCTAGACCTCTTAAAAGAGCTTTACAGACTTGGATTGATGATTATGTAACAGAGTTTATCATCCAAGAAAGTCCTAAAGAGGGTTCTACACTAACAATTAGCTATGATAAAGATTTGGATGAGTCAGTAGTTAGTCTTGGTAAGAAAAGAAAGAAGAGAGTTTCTAAGTCTAGGGACGAAGAAATTTAGGCTTCGAAAGAATGACCTCCTATATTCTGTAGAATAGGCACATATTCAAGCGAGTTAGATTTCTGACTCGCTTTTCTTATGTTATCATTGCTTATAGAATGTACCATTTCATTTGGATACTTAGTAAAGTACTCAATCATAGAATCTACATTTTCGTCCTCAGACAAACTCTTGTTCCATAAATCTGGTAGGTTATACTTATTCATACTTACATACTCCTTTACTTTTAAATCTAAACCAGGATTGAACTCTTTCCATTCTTTTAAATATTCCATATAGTTATATTTTTTGTATTATAGTAGGAATATTCTTTGTCTCTAATACCTTACTCTTATCTAATAAAAATTCTATGTCATAGAAGTTGAAACTAAACGTTAGTGTAAATTCTTTACCAGTAACTCTTTGTTGGGAGTAATTGAAATTGACATCTGATAAACTCCTAAGAATTATCTCACCAAATTTAATTATGTATATAGCATCTCTGTGTATGTCCAATGATGTTATAGTAAATGGATCCAGAAAAGAATTCTCAACATCTATATAATGCTTGTTTATAATATCAAATAATAGCCAATAATTAAGATAAGCATCAACTGATCTAAAAGTTATTTGAAGTTCTCTAGTAGATACTATATCTTGTGGATTCTTAGAAGGTTTGAAATTTCTTTTCTTACCCCTCATTCTTATCTGCTCTGGCATATCAAAAGATATACCTGGAAAATTCACTGACAAGATTGTGGAATTTATATAGTCTATGACGTTTTCATACTGAACCCAGTTTTTTTCCAATATAGGTTGATAACTCTCTATCAATTCATTTGGAAGAAATGATTGTGGTAGGTTAAATATGAACTGTGATGATTGCGAACTAAGTCTCATTCAATTATATGTATTTATAGTATATATTAACTTATGAAAATCTCTTATTCATTGAATATATCATCACCAGAATCCCTAAATCTAACATCATTTGGTCTGCTATTAGTATTGGGTGTATTAGCAGAACTAGACTTTTTAATTGGTCTGTTGTCATCACTAATAACTCTTCTAGTTACTATTGCAGTTTCCTTCTCTGGTTCAGTTACAACATCTTGTTCTACTCCACCATTTTCTATATCATCATTTAATTCCCCAACATTGTTCATATCATCATATATTTTAAACAACCCAGTATAGACAACTGAAGTAGTTGATGAATTAGTACCAGTTATATAAAAAACGTTTATACCACTAGTAAATATTTGTTTTATTTGACTGAATTTACCTTGTGTTATTTTAAATACAACTATACCATTTGCTAGGTCTACTTCACCAGATTCTATAAAGGGAGAGAATGATATTGATGTTTTGTCGTTCTTTATGGTAAATAGAATTTCAGAATAACCTGTTAAATCTAAGTATTTTGGTTTTTCATTAGTACCAGAAGCTATTGTGAATGATATTACATTATCAAACGGATATAAAAGTATTTGTATTTTACCAAATCCATAGAACCTACTTCCGTCCAATACTGAACTTTCTGATTTAGCCATTATATTAAACCTATCTACCAAAACAGGGAATGGTACTTTAACTTGTTCTACAATAACGCCACCATTGCCACCATTATTACTATTGTTATTATTTGAATTTAATTCATCTAGTGTTATTCTAGGTCTAATAGGTGATTTGGGAGTGTTGTTTATTGGTATAACACCAAAAGAGTTAGCAACTCCAACTAAATCTGGATTTATTGAAGATTTTATATTATACACCTTTGGCTTGGATGCATTAGCTATATTTATTTTAGTCATTCTAAGAGAATACTTAGATACCTCATCTTGTAACATACCATATGATGCTCTTCTTATTATATAAGACTGGTCAACAGAGTCTATAAGTCTAAGTTCTACATCTATAATAGCAGTCGTGGTTGAGTGCTTTATAATAGGTCTATATTCAACAGTCTCATTGAAGTTATTAGTAAGTGTTATAGTAGTTGTTTTACCCCTTATATTTTGCTCATATATCGTTATATTGTATTGTACATAGTATCTGTTACCCAATGGTATTGCATCATCTATAAACCTTTTAAATTCAGCTATATTACCATTGTATGTTCCATAAATCTCAAAAAAGTCACCATTAGGCGAGTTTTCTATTTTAAGACCTAGTTTTTCAAATTCTGGTGTCTGTGGAATTGTTGTAGTAATTGCACTTTCTAATAAATATGTCTTTATTTGATTTATTCTCTGAGTTTTATTTATAAAATGAAAATCTATAAATACTGGGGAATTTATATTTAGACCAAGACCATTAGTAAGAACAGAGTTAAGACTATTTTCAGTTGGTTCTTGATTTGTTAATTGTGTAGAAACCTCACTTAAAGCTGGTATATCTAATACAATATTCTTACCCCAAAGTTTCTCTTGGAATAAAAGTGGTGGTGATGAAAAATTAAGTAAATACTGTTGTTCAACATCTGTCATATCAAAATAGAAATTTGATAAATCATGTTGTGTTTGATTTAACCTATCAAATGCATATATTCTAACATAAAATCCTAAGTATTGTCCAAATGTCCAATTTATAGGTAAATGTATTTTAACTGTATCATGTCTTAGTGGTGAGGATGCAGTATAGTTTTTTTCTTGTAAAAATGTATAATTACTTTCATCTACCTTACCCCATTTAGATTCTATTGGATCTAGTCTAAATAATTGATTTGTTTTTGTATTGCTAGTGGATGATGTACTTGTTGAAAAATATCCAGTTGTCCTATCTTTTGAGTTAACCAATATGTTATATGGTTCACTCAGTAGGTTAGCATCATTATAAATATATTCTAATAATATATCTTTATTTAATTTTACAAATTTAGAGATTTTAGCCATTAATGTAATTGTTTTACATATATATTAAATGGTAGTTGCTCTAATTAAGTTGTTTTAAAGTGTTCATTATTTTAAAGTGTTCAGTGTCACTGAACAGGGTAAAATAATGAACACTTATTAAATAATCTATTCAATTGTCTTTAATAGCCTTAATATAGATTGATAGCTAGTAAATATAATGCCATTATGGCTAGGATTATACTGAGGATGTCAGTAAAGACAAAGTCGCATTTTATAATTTTAACGCCATTATGGCTAGGATTATACCCTCCTCATTTAAATAAACGTCATTTGTTTTATTCGAATTTTAACGCCATTATGGCTAGGATTATACTTGACCATTAAAACCCCATGTGTCATTTAAATCTGAATTTTAACGCCATTATGGCTAGGATTATACTCAACTATGTCTAGATTCATGCTTTTTTAAATACTATTTTAACGCCATTATGGCTAGGATTATACAAGCCTTTCTATCAATTTACGTTTAGAGTTCTTTATGATTTTAACGCCATTATGGCTAGGATTATAAGCATTTCAGAGTATAATGTATCTAAATTACTTTTAGATTTTAACGCCATTATGGCTAGGATTATACAGATGTTATACAGCGTAATGGAGTGATAGCATTTGGATTTTAACGCCATTATGGCTAGGATTATACTATTTTTCCCTTTACTCTCAAAATAATAAGTTGTGGGATTTTAACGCCATTATGGCTAGGTTTATACCCTCTTTAAACTACAGAAATGTAGTTAATTAATCTGAATTTTAACGCCATTATGGCTAGGATTATACGAAACTTACAAACAAGGGAAAGGAAAGCAAGCTAAAATTTTAACGCCATTATGGCTAGGATTATACATTTTTGCATTTGTAGCTATGACTTTAGACAATGTATTATTTTAACGCTATTATGGCTAGGATTATACTAGCTAGTCAATACACTTATGAAGAATCTGTGACAGAATTTTAACGCCATTATGGCTAGGATTATACTAGCTAGTCAATACACTTATGAAGAATCTGTGACAGAATTTTAACGCCATTATGGCTAGGATTATACTCTCCTTTGTTTTTAGTTCCTATCATATTTTCTTCTATATTTTAACGCCATTATGGCTAGGATTATACATTTTTTCAAATTCTTGCTTACCCATCCGATATCCAGATTTTAACGCCATTATGGCTAGGATTATACGTGTTTTAAATGTTTGATTTATTATATCATCTGTAATATTTTAACGCCATTATGGCTAGGATTATACTAAATTTCACTAAAGGATAATTGTATAATAGTTTATATTTTAACGCCATTATGGCTAGGATTATACCTGTTTAACGTAGTTAACAGCTTCTTCTTTATAAATACATTTTAACGCCATTATGGCTAGGATTATACTAGACTGCAAAAGAAAGCGTGGCAAGTCTTTATATAAATTTTAACGCCATTATGGCTAGGATTATACTTTCTTTACTAAGATTAGATATATTATTATCATTTTTAAATTTTAACGCCATTATGGCTAGGATTATACCCAATTTAATTTGGTCTTTATCCATCAGGTCAATCAGATTTTAACGCCATTATGGCTAGGATTATACTCTGTACTTATAGAATTATTAGCTTGAAGTAAAAAGATTTTAACGCCATTATGGCTAGGATTATACACAATTAAGATTACATCCCTACAAGGGAGAAAGAGATTTTAACGCCATTATGGCTAGGATTATACTTTGATGGTGTTTTATTACTATTTCTTAGAAATATATAATTTTAACGCCATTATGGCTAGGATTATACTCGATAACTTGATCTAAAATTGCAGTTTCAATAGTCGTATTTTAACGCTATTATGGCTAGGATTATACTATTTATCTCATCTATACCTATATAGACCTTTTTACATTTTAACGCCATTATGGCTAGGATTATACTTATTTTAAATCCATATCGACTCTTTCTGTTGCATTAATATTTTAACGCCATTATGGCTAGGATTATACTTAACAAAAATTTATTACCTCGTTGCAATAAAGTTCTATTTTAACGCCATTATGGCTAGGATTATACATTACCTTTTATTCGGTAGTAATTGTTATGTATATCATTTTAACGCCATTATGGCTAGGATTATACAGTTCAAGAAATTCTTGAAGGAAGCCTAGAATCTGAATTTTAACGCCATTATGGCTAGGATTATACACGTGCGGAATGAGTTGTAACGAGTGTTATTTGAAATTTTAACGCCATTATGGCTAGGATTATACTGGTCAAGCTTTGATAAAGTTGTAAAGTTTTTTAATGATTTTAACGCCATTATGGCTAGGATTATACCCGTTATTACAAAAATAATTTTATTGTTGATAGTGAATTTTAACGCCATTATGGCTAGGATTATACAAAGGCATTAGAAGAACTTTTAGACGTTTCATATCCATTTTAACGCCATTATGGCTAGGATTATACTATTGTACTGTATCTCTCTATCAGCAGGTACAATCATATTTTAACGCCATTATGGCTAGGATTATACTCTGTACTTATTGAGTTATTAGCTTGAAGTAAAAAACATTTTAACGCCATTATGGCTAGGATTATACAATTGTCCACCTATTAATAAAGAATCATTAATACTAATTTTAACGCCATTATGGCTAGGATTATACTTTTATAACTGAAACTTCTTCAACTGTTATAACTGGATTTTAACGCCATTATGGCTAGGATTATACAATTAGTAGCGTTTTAGTAGCATTTTATATTATAGAGATTTTAACGCCATTATGGCTAGGATTATACTTTTACCCAGTACTAATCTATTTGATTTCTTTAAGATTTTAACGCCATTATGGCTAGGATTATACCCAGTTCCATTACACAACCTTCAACACTACTACGAAATTTTAACGCCATTATGGCTAGGATTATACAATTTTTCCAGAAAATATGTTAAGTTTTTATTATAAATTTTAACGCCATTATGGCTAGGATTATACTTTTAGATTTGATTCAGAGTTGGATAATTATAAAAGATTTTAACGCCATTATGGCTAGGATTATACCTACAACAGAAGGAACATCACGTTTACAATGATTAAAATTTTAACGCCATTATGGCTAGGATTATACCCTTATGTAACACACTGATATACAACATATTACAAACGAATTTATTAAAAAAATGTAGGGAGGCGTAGATAAGGTATTTTTATAAAAAATTAGATATTTCGTTTTTTTCAATGCCTATTATTTCTTTATTCATCCACTTAGGATTACTGATAGTATATATTAATATACTATCTTTCTCTTTATTTATTATCTTCCTCAATTTTTCAATTAACTCTTTAAGATATGATACTGTAAGTTCGCCTTCAAAAACTGAATTCTGAACATGGTTTAAGTACATCTGACACAATTTCATTACTTTTGAATTTTTGTGATTTGATATATCATATACTAATATTATTCTCATTACCAATCGATTTTTAAAGATTTATACTTTTCTCCACATAATATATGCTTACATAATTTATGACACTCAGATATTATTAAACTTTTATAAGAAATGGTTTTGTTTAATTTCCTATAGTAGAATGTACTAGTCAACTTATTCTCAATTGCTTCTATGAATATTTTTTTACCCTTTTCAGAAATATAACAAAAGTCAGTGTCTTTTATAAACATATTTTTTTTAATAATATTATTATTAACTAGATTCAATATAACTCTATCTATTATTATTGGTTTAAATATTTCGGAAATATCTAAACATAAAGAATGTCTTCTTTCACCACTTTCGTGTAAAAATGAAATAGTTGAGTTTAAAAAAGTTTGTTTTATTGCATTTAGACAAAAATTATAACAAAGACTGTTACCGAAACTTATCATAGCATTTATTTCATCTGTTGGTGGTCTTTTTATTCTTTTATTAAACACAAAATTCTTAAAAATAAATCCTAGTCTTTTATAATATAACTTTCTAAAATAGCCTTCGTATCCCATCAGTTCTTGTATATTACTTGAATTGTTTATTTTATCGTATATCTTCTTGATATTTAAAATACTTTCCCCTTTGTTATAAGATTTTAAATTTTTATTCATACCCCATATACCAGAAATCACAAATTGTCTAGCAATGTACATTCTTTTATCGTAGTCTAAACAATGTTTTGCTTGTGCAAGGTGAGTATTCCCAGAATGTTGTAATCCAACTCCTGTTATACTAGATTTATAAGTTGAATAATGATTGAAAAAATGAACATTTATATTACAACTTCCAAAATATAATATTAAATCACTATTTAAATTAATTTTTCCAAATATAAAAATATTTTCTATTGTCTTTATAGGTATTATTTTTTTCTTATTATCACTATCGATAAATAATACATTAAAATTATTTCTTGACAGAGTTCCAGAATTAAAGATATAGTAATCTATTTTCATAATTAAGAATAACAAAAATTAAAGAATGAACAATTATTACATTTATTAGAATTTAACTTATCTGGTATTTTACTCTTTTTAATACTAACTATTTGCTTTTCCATTTCTATAATTTTTAATATGTCCTCTGGTGTTAAGTTAACATCTATTTTCTTTTTTTCCACAGGTATTTCAATTATGCCTTTGTAATTAGATTTCAATGAATATAGATAAAATTTCATTTGCCAAATAGCACTGTAAATGTGTTTAGAACTTTTCTTAGTTTCATAAATTATTTTATTCTTAACATCAATATAATCTACCTTAATATTGTCCATCTGAACATTTTTATTCTTATTACTTCTCCTCTTAAAAGATTTTTCTTCAATTATTTTATCAATATGAACATCACTGTTAAATTTCTCCATATTGATAAAGTTTGAAGAAAGCCATAACTTTCTCTTGCAAAATGTCAAGTAATATATATGTGTGGCCGTTATATTCATAGTTCGCATCTATCCGATTAGATTAAATCCAACGTTATCTCTATTATCGATATATACTGAATTATCGAACCCATTATCATAGTCATATAAATTTAAGCTAATTAATTTCTTAATAATATCATCTTCACCACCTTCTAGATGAGGTGTTATGTTATTAACAATATTTTTACTCATAAATAAATTAGTTGTAAATAAAGAAACTATATTCTGTAATTTTTTAATATCTAAAAATCTTTTAGCATTTATAAGTGTTTGGTATTCATCCCATACCTTTTCACCATCTAAATGATTATTTGTTATAAACGTTTTAATTTTAGAAGTGTTTTTTATCACTAGCTTAACATCATCCATTGGTAATTTCATAGGTATGAAAATAGTCATATTTTTGGCTGATGTATCAATAAGTTCCATTTCTCTATTTATATCACCAAAGTTCAATTTATTGAAATGTCTCATATAAACACTTAAACTCTTTTCGCTATTACCAGAATCTTTATCGTTAATTTTACACATTATCTTACCATAAACACTTTCAAAGTCTTTTCTATTAAGAACTTGTATATATTTATCATCATATTCAGGGAATACATCATACCTTAAATCTGTTTTGTAAATAAACTTATTCCCAAAGTTGACTAAGTAAAGAACATTATTAGATTTGCTAGCATTTCTGTTTATTCTACCAGCTAGTTGTTCTTCTGAATCTATAACACTTGTGTCTTTAAACCCATTGTCCATATCTATATCAACACCAGCTTCAATAGTCTGTGTACATACTAATATAACTTTTTTATACCTTTTTGTTTTTATATCCTTTATTATTCTAAAAGATTTACTTTTTAGTGTTGTTGATGATAGAAGCATAACTTCATATCCATATTTTTTAAAACGATCTGAATAATTATTTACAAACTCACCTGCACTTTTTTTATAAATAAATTCAACAATTGTATAAGAAGTCTCATTCTCTTCATAGTATTTTTCAGAAATGTCTATAACTAAATCTTTTAATCTACTCGATGTCATTTTTTCATTTAAATATGATCCATCAAATCTAACTCGACTTTTAAAATTATTATTTAAAAAGTACTTTTTTCTATCACTTATTAAGTTTACAAACTTTTTATCTTCCTTTAACAAAGTATCTATTTTAGGAAGTGTTGCAGACATAATAATAAACTTTATATTAAATAAAGAAGCATACTCATCAATGAAATATACAAGCTTAGACCACAATAATGGGTCATAAGCTTGTATTTCATCAATAATAACAACTGAATTACATAGAGTGTGTAGATTATACATACTCTTTTTTGAATTATTTTTCAACATGTCAAAGAACCTTATATTAGACATGAGTAAATAAGGAAAGTTCATAAATGTATTATTCATCATATTAACAGTATCTGTCGAATATGAACTACTTTCCTTATTTACGCCAGTCTCATCTAACTCTTTATAAGAGTCATAAGACAAAGATACAACTTTATTTTGGTTAAGATGAAAGGTGTTTATAAAAGATTCTTCAGTTTGTTCACTAAGTTTATTAAAGGGGAATACATAGAAGACTTTTTTAAAATCAAATTCACCAATCAAAGAATCAATGATGGCAAATGAAATATTAGTTTTACCACCACCAGTAGGACATTCTAGAAAAAATACATTCTCTTTAATGTTACTTTTTAGTGTTGATAAAGACTCTGATAACATATGACACCTTAGATTATTTAAGTTATCATTACTCGTTGTCTTGCTTATTTTATCTAGAGTGGTTAAGTCTATTTTCGAATTGAAGTTATCACTACCATCTTTAAATTTGTCTTTTTTCCAGAATTTATCTTTAATATCATCAGTATTAACTATATTTTCTATATGTTTATAACCGTTCATATAGTTGGTGGTGGCTATATAATCGCTTTTTGTGAGCATTCCATAGTTTAGTCTAAGCAAATAGAACATATACTCATTTTCCTCATTAGAGCAATCTATTAACCCTATAAAAGTTTTCAATATAGAAAATTCAAAATCAGGCGTTTTAAATTCATACCCTATTGTGCTTAATATCTCAAATGCTGTTTTGAATCTATCATAGTTAGGTGTCTCCTCATTAAAGACATCGATATAAGATGAATGGTGTTTTAAAATATTCATAGAAAACTTAACTATGATAGAGTCTAGAGCGTTTCCATATTTACTTTCATCTTTGTACTTATCGAAAAAATAATCAATAAAAACAATAACACTTATTATTGAGTGTCCACTATCTGATTTTATTGAACTTGGTGTGTTTTTACCACTGACTTGGTAGTCAAATGCAGAATTTCCTAACTTAGTCTGAAACATTGGGTTTATTTTCCCATAGTCATGTAGATATATAGTTGAGAAAAAAAGATTTTTGATGACATCAACCCAACTTGGATTTATTTTATTTATTATATTATTCAATACAATATCCATATTATAAGTGTTATATAAATCAAAAGAAACACCAAAAACGTTATCTAGGTGTTCTTTTAATGTCTCACTTTTCTTATAAGATGATGTATGTGCTATATATTTATCATTATTCAAATAATCATCATTTAACTTAGTGTAAACAAATTGCATCCTCTGTATCATTTATTTTTAATAATTCTTCGCTACTATCAACCTTTTCTATAATTATTTTTTTATTTGTAATTTTAAATTCAACAATATCCCCATATGATATATTGTTCTTACCAATTTGTACATAATCTACTGGTATAGAAACATTTCTCTCGTAGATGACTTCTTTATTCGTTTCAAACACGAATCCAATTTCCTTAACAGTATTTGAATTGTTACCCCTTCTGCTTGTTGGTGCTTTAAAATCAGATTTAAACAATGTTTTGACTTTTCCTTCAAATTTTTCAGCTTCACTAAAACTGTATTCTTTGAAATTTTCTCTATGAGCAGTATAAGATGTATTTCCAAAATAAATAGTTCCAAAATAGAATAGTAAATTATCCTTAAAAACATTGTATATTTCTTCGTGTATTTTATTAGTCAAGTCTAACTTAAGGTATAATCTATATTCTGGTGAAATAATAACATTTTTTTCTATAATAAGGTTAACACCACCATCGGGACCATTCGAGTACAATCCAGAAGATGATACTGTCCTATCCCACCCCTTTCTAATAGTGTTTAAAACCTCAATACCAACTTTAATACCTTTTAATTTCTCATAGTATTCTGGAAAAAGGTTGGGACTGTTGCCAATCCCCCTTAAACCTATTGTCCTTCCCAATAAACCATATATTGCAAGCTTATGAATGCTATCATATGAATATGATTTATTATTTTTCTCACCATTGTATTGTGGATTTTTGAAGAATCCATAAGATGGTGATGATAAGTCAATACTTATTAATTTTTCCATAATAATTTACGTTTAGCCTCTATCAGATATATTATAAAGTTTATCTTTTTCTGGTAAATCATGTGTGAAAGTAACCACATCTTCTGTGTATCTTATATCCACACTCTCTATCAAATCTCTGTTTTTATCAATCTTCTTAAAAAGATCTGTTAAGTCATACTCATTGAATTCTTCACCACACTTTATATTATCTTTAATACTTATCGAATACTTACAATCTTCTCTTAGTGTTATAAAAACTGCAAGACCTATCTTTGTTCCTGATTTAGAAACAGATGAATAAGATCCATTAACTGTTGAACCGACACAGTTGCTAAATCCGTGTTTAAAAATTTCTATTTCTTTACTAGTGAAGTAAGGTATATCATTTTTAAAAGCATCAGTTTGCATAATTGTATCTCTTTCTATATTCATAGGAGAAAAAGTAAATGAATGTAGATAATTTGCTTTATCTACCCTTACATCAGTACCAACAGTCCCAGCATCATTAGAGTCCTCACCATTATTAGATGGAAAGGGTCCAGTAATTTGATGTGTTGTGTACTCATTTTCTCGAAATATGTTTTTCCCATATTCTACGTTCAGAGGTCCATTAATAGCTGATTTTGGTCTTTTCTTACTATGAAGAATAGTATGTCCAAAGAATTTCAAATCAAGGAAATTAAAAAAGTCTCTAGTAGTCTGTATTTCACAGTTGTCTATTCGTGATATAATATCATTTATCTTTCCATTCTTATCAACTGTTTTCACACCAAATATCTTCTCTCCTTGTCTAACTAACATAGTCTTAACATAAGCTTTAAGAGATGCTGATGATGCGGTAAATATCCCATCAACTGCTCTAGGTTGACCAGTAAGATCATTATTATGATTTGAATTTTCTACTATCACTGATACTGCTCCAATGATTGTGTTTTTAAATTTGTCTTCCATTTTATTTATTTATTTAAGGTTTAGTATTAATTTTATTTATTTTTATTTTTGTAGTTTGGAATTTTATACAAATGACTCATAGTTTCTACATTTCCTAATAAAGTACAATTGAAATCTATTTTAATATTTGACTTACCATCTTCTTGTATAAAATTAAGTAAGTATCCAAATAAGCTATCATACTTACTTTTGTCTTTGGGATCTCTTAAATATGAGTACTTAGATGATAATTTAATAAGTTCAGTAATCGAGCTTCCTGTTGTTCTATTATTAAATTTATGTATAATTGATGGTGCACTAATAGAGACAGAATGTGATGTTTCATATCCTATGACAACACCCAATATATAAGAAAAAAGCTTTATATCTTGTTTGTCACTATCACTAATCTTATTTTCCTCGACAAAGGAATCTTTTAGGTAGAGTGAACTTACATATTTACTCTCTTTCCATCTATCAAGCTTTAAAATATTCTTTTCTTCATTGCTATTTTTAATATCTAGTCCTTTCTCGTTTAAGCTAGTATTTAAATCAATTGATTCTACTTTAAACTTGCCATATATAGCCTTGGCATTTCTTTTCATATCTCCCATATTTGTGTATTTATTTTTAATGTTTCTATTCAATTCTAAAATTTTAGTAAGCCTCATTTTATCGACTGCTAATATACCATCATTCTTTGACATATACAACTTTTTATCGATTACAAATTTTTCTATTTTGTCTAACACACTTGCTATGTTAATATTATCACTATTCTTGTATAGATAATTATACAAATCATCCTTTATAGATCCAATTACACCAGATAACATAATATCATTTTTAGATATTGTAGAAGGTATACTTGTTTTGCTATTGTCATCATTAAATTTAATATACTTATGGTCTAATAGTCCCATAATTCTTCTATATAAATTATATCTAGTATATGTTACTGTGTCTAAGTCAAACGAAAAGATATATTTGTCATGTGTATATGTATAGAATTCCTGATATTTAAAAGTAATATTAGCAATACTTATGCTATCGTAAAATTCTATATCTCCCTTCGCATTTAGGTGTAAAACCTTTAAGTTATTTTTTTTAGTTCCTACATGCATATTTTTTATTACATTAGATATATTTTTTTCATTAAATTTATCATGGAAAGTATTGCACCCGTCAATAAATAAATATTTGTTAGGAATATGTTTAAATATCTCATAAAAAAGGGCAAAATTCCTCACTATATCAATAGTTTCTTTAGTCATAAAAGCCTTATCATAAAAAGAATCAAGAAAATTGCAATCAGTATTTAGTAATCTATACCTCTTATTTGCATTATTTCCAATAGTATATTGAAACACTCCTTTTGCACTAAATAATTTTTCTTCAATATATTTTTTATATGAATCTTTAATATCGTCAATTTCCTTATCTAATACTAAAAAGATATCTTCCTCTGTCGAAAGTGTACAAGTATCATCACCAATTTTAAGCTCTAATACTTCATTCCCATTGGTGTCTTCAACATACTTATAACTAGAAACTATTTTATTTATCTTACTAGAAAATCCTGTAAAAGAAAGCATATAATTTATATCATTATCTGTAAATCCAAAACCTTTTAACTTATCTCTTGATTCCTCTTTCATAGTATCTACTGATGAGAACATATCAGATACTATAGTTTTGACTATTTTTTTATCATTTGGTTTTAACTTACCGATTATTTCTGAAAATGTTATATTGGTAAATAGGTTCGTGAAATATAAATTTACATATTTTTCTTCTTTTATTTCCTGAACAAACCCTATGCCCTTAGCATTTTTCTTATTCCTAAATCTAAATATATCAGGTACTACTGACGATACTTTCTTACTAGTGGATAGGATGCCATTGTTAGCACTATCTAGGCTATATTTAGAACATAAATATAACATATTTAAATATTTTTCTTCTGATAGTGATAAGTCATGGTTAGAACATGTGGCATATTCTTTGTTCTTTACCATTTTATATATATCTTTAACTTCTAAAGTCTTACTATTAAGAATTACAAACGTATTACCCCCTAGCTTATCTCCCAAATTTAAGCTATCATCAATATCCTTTTTGTTATCTCTGTAAAACTTTGATAAATCTTCTACTACATTCATTATTTTACTAGATTTACGAATCCGAATAGATTCTTGTTATAATTACCAATCCCATTTGTATATGCGACTTCCTTTAATTCATTAGGACATATTAGACTAAAAGTTACTTTGTATCCTTTTACATTTAGGTTCTTCCCAGAGAAGTTAATCTTAGTAAGCGAACTACTAGTTGATCCCATTAAAATATCCATAGAATTAACATCAAAATTACTTTTAGTATTTTGTGTATTTTCATATTTTTTAATTAAGTTTTGGAAGAAAGCAGTTTTGAATTCTGTAGATGCGAATTCTTGTGGTTCATAAGAAATACGAATGCCTTTTTTATAACCATCCTTGAGCAAACAAAAGTCATTTGATTTAAATGTGGATCTGTATACTATATCAGTATCTTCTCTTGTACCTAGTGATTCGTCAGTGCAACTCACATAGTCTACTTTTAAAAAGATTCTATCATTGTCACCACTTATATGGAACATCTCTCCCTTTAATCCGTTCAATAGAGAATGAATATCAGGAACAAATGATGATACTTCTATAGATATGTATCCAGGAGATGAGACATCAAATCCTAATTTTCTATCAATCTTGTATCCACTTTCAAACCTTATATTAGATATAACATAAGGTGATATTAAATCTACATCATGTAGCTTATCTGAAAATGCTTTATTCTTGCTTTCTATCATTTTTAGAAATAAAGAAGACACTTTCTTTTTGTAATTAAAGGGTATTGTTTTATTATGCCCTATTATTTTAAATCTTATTTTAGTTTTCATATAGCAATAGATTATATTATATTTTTGACAAATGTATTATAAATAATTGGTTATACAACTATAATATTTAAATAGTTTATAAATTTTCTTGTCTAAGCCTATCCCCAACCTCTTTAATTATCTGATCATCAGATAATTCTGGGTTTTTTTCTTTTAATGTTCTAAATAACTCATTTTCTTCCTTTTGTAGTTTCTCAATCTCTTTATTCATGGGTGCCATAAGTGTTTCTAGCTTATTTCCCTCTACCTCTACCTCTTTAATAACCTCCATTAGCTTAGATATTGACTTCTCTGGATCAGTTACCTTCTTACTCTTGATGTCTTTTTGTAGCTTATCTAGACTCTCTATATTCTTATCTAGAATAGATACTATTTCTTTTGATCTTTTGTGATATAGTTCTATATTAGATGAAACCTTTAAATACTCTTGTCTTATAGTTACTGCTGATTGTAATAAATTTTCTTGAATCATATTATATCTATTTTTTTAGTTCACTAATTCTTTTCTTACCCGCTTCTTTTACAGTCTTAGCAGTCTCGCCTTTTAAAGCTACACCAATTTCTTCTACTGTTTCTAACTTAGATATCGATTTAACCCTATCACTTGCACTAGGCTTTTTACTAGATTTAGCTTTAGGTTTAGATTCTTTCTTATCAGATTTAGATTCGCCATAGACTTTTATCTCAATTTCTCTCTTAATTCTATCTTTTACTAAGGATGGATTATGTAATAACTCTCTAGTGAATTCCTCAGCTAAAAAATCAATAATAGATACATTATATGAATCCTCCATCATCTCTATAAAATCTAGACGAGGTATTTTCCTATCTATCTCTAAATCAAAAGTAAACGGTACATTCTTCTTGACATTTTTAAACATTGCTATAATCGGATCTTCATCTATCCTCTGTGTTTGTTGTATAGGTTCTGCATTAGATTGTCTTGTTGTAGTTTCCCTAGTTTCCCTAGTTTCGCTAGTTTGTTTAGTATCATAAGATATATCTTGTGATTTTCTAGCATTACTAGGATTTTCACTAGGGGTATCATCACCGTTTATGATTCTATTCATAGCTTCATTCTGCTTATTCACACTATCAGAAACATCAACCTCAGCACCATACTTTTTAGCTAATGCTGCTCTTTCTTCCTCTTCGCTAGATTGTATGATTGCACTCTCATTACTAGAAGGTTTAAAAGAGTCATCTCTATCAAAACTAACATTTTCATCAATCATATCATCTGTTTTTAGATTTTTGATGTCATTAAGCACACTAGAAAAGGCACTAGATGTATCTAAAAAAGAACTAGGATCTATTTGTTCCGAGTATTTAGATGTATCTAATAATACACTCTTATCAATCTTAGTCTTGTTTTCTAAAACTACAGTATCCCCAAAATTATCTAAAACTCTTATAGTTTCTCCTGTCTTATTGTTTCTAAAAGTTTTGTTAGCTAAAGTCATGTTATTTATTTTATTTTTTATTGTTTTAATAATTTTGTTTAAATATTCTATCAAAACACTTTTATTATTTATTATTATATACTTAAATATTAATTTGTTTAATAATACAACAAAAAAAAAGCACACATTGTATAATGTGTGCTTTCTTAATATTAACTATCTACTAGAGGTCGTCAAAAAAGTCATCTTCGTCAGTACTAACTGCTTCTTCTTTACCTTCCGTGAAGTTATTCTCGAAATCGAAGTCGCTTGATTCGGGCTTTTGTTCAGAAGCACTAGTTGAATTAGCACTATTAAAGCTATTAGACGACTTACCAAGTAATATATTCGTAATTTCTGAAATTTTCGAATGTTGTTCGTCAGTAAGTGGCTTAGGGCCGAAGTCTTCTACATTATGATCTCTATCTAATAAAAATCCTTTAATCTTTCCTTGTGCCTTTTGACTTACTTTGTTATTTTCATCTAAAGGTACATTCTTAAACTCTTTAGTTTCTTTAAAGTAGATTGGTAGAGATGTAGTTTGTTGCTTAAACATACTCATTTTGTAATCAGGGTAAGTTGCATCTCCTGTAGAGATTTCTTTTACGATTAATACAAAGTCCTTACCATCTGCTAGTTCAAACACATTACAAGGCTCACCAGAGATTTCTCCATTCTTTTCTGCCGAAATCTTGTCCTTAATTGTCTTACCATACTGCATAACCATAATCTTACCAACTAACTCTGGTTGTTGCTCATCTTCAAGTACTAATACATAAGAGTAGTACTTTCTAGAGTAGTTAAGAACGTTCGCCTTCTCAACAAGAACTGCATTCTTAGAGTTCTTCATCTGGTAAAAAAGATTTGTAAGTGGACATGGTTCTCCAAAGTTTTTAGGAGAGTCATAATAACCACCTAATTCTCTTGGTTCTTTAATTTCTACATAGTGTGAAATCTTTTCAAGTGCTACTTGTCCTAATTTACCTTCCTCTGTTAGGTTAGGTAAAAACCTAACAACTGAACGATATCCTCTTTTAGTGTCCTTAACCTTTGTCAAGTCAACACGATAAATTCCATCGTTGTTTGAGGTCTTTTTTTCCTCTAAGAAGTCCATTTTCGTGTCTAGACTTCCGTCAAATAATTGATCTAATTCTTCCATAATATTGCTTTTTATTTATTTTTATATTCAACTTAATTGTTGATATATGTTATATTAAAAAGGTCTGAAAAGTTTATATTTATTTTTATTTATTTTTCTTTATTTCCCAACACTTTATAATACTGAATCTTTATATAAGCAATATTACTGTTTGTTTATTTTTTAGTATTTATTTAACATATTCACCCTATCTATCTAAAGTTCACTGTGTCCAAATAATAGATAGTTCAACTAAAGGAACTTCTAAATATGGTTTATCAAGGTTTTTGAAAGATATTATCCCAGTTTCTGCTTCTTTATTATATACTCTAAGATATACCATTTCCTCATATTCCCAAAACACTAAACAACCTTCAAATAGCTTGGAATCTGGTCTTGTTGTTTTATCTGTTGTATCTAATTTCATTGTTTCTTAGTCTTTATAACATTCACTCTATCTAGCTGATACTTCTCTATGTCTAAAGAATGGTTATCTTTCATAGTTCTAAATATACTTATACACATCTCACCCATTAATACACAATCTGTAAGTGCATCATGGTATCCTTTCATATCTATATCTAGTGCTGGGCCGATTTTGGACAAAGAAGATGATATAAGACCATTGTCTCTATCAGATGTTCCAATTTTATTTAGGAGTTCTTTATAATGGTTATCAGTTTCAGATAATTTTTGGAAAATGGGTATTAAATATAACCTAATAAGCATTTTAGTATCAAAAACTTCTTCAACTATTTTATGATTATACCTACCAGTTAACATATCAACATCAAACGGTGCGTTTTGTGCAACTAATAGACTAGGAGTATTTTGTTTTATAAATTCAAAAAAACTATCTAGTACAATATTTTCATTTTTATAAACATAATCACCATCATCATAATGATTAAACTCTAATATAGGCTTAACTATATCATAACGCCTAATTGTTTCAGTGGTTAATAATATTTTTTCATTAAATTCTGCCTTGTATAAGAATTTATTTTCTAAATAATCATATTTAACTAACTTAGCAGACACTTGAGTTAGTTGCTCTATTTTAGAACCTTTGAGTCCTGTGGTTTCAGTGTCCAGTAAAATCCAATTTATTTCAGATTTATTTTCTAACCAACTAAGCATTTCTGGTATTGACTTGTAATTCATTTTATTTATTTTAAGGTTATTCTTCTAGTTTAAACATAGTCTTTTCATCTGCCGAGTACATAACTTTTTTAGATGATAGAGTAGCATTGTAATTATCAACAACATACTTTTTACCCTTACCTTTCTTCACATAAGCTATTGTGATATGTGGATTATAATCAGGGAAGTCTGTAGTATGTGGCAATATAGATAATTTTTCATTAATATCTAACAATTCTTTAGTTTTTTTAACTTTGAATTTAACAACATCAAACTTATCATTCTCAAATAAATCAACTGACTCTAATTCTATATCAATAGAAGTATAACCTTCAAATGCCTTTTTCACGTCATCTATGCTAACTTCATCTTTATGAAGTCCAAATAGAAGTGTTAAGTGAGGCTCATCTTCCAAACCATCTTCACCTATATCCTCTTTGTCTATAAAGCTAGTTATTTCTTCCCAGTTCTTAACATTGAAGTATAACATAGCACATCCATATTCATATATTTTTTCTTCTTTGGTTTCGTTTTTCTCATTGATGAACAATGAATAGCTTGTAATTATCATATTTTTACTTATTTTTAATTTATATATATATTAAAATATTATATTTGTAAAAAAAAACAACTGCTATGGAAAAATTTTCAATGAAAGAACTTCTTAAAAATAAGTATGGAGAACCAGAAAAGAATAAAAAAACCGCTTCGTCTACTAAAAAGTCAACTAAGAAAAAAGTAAATGATGGTAGTAAGTATAAAACTAAAATAGTTAATGGTGTTAAGTATATGATTCTTAGGTAATTACTTAATCTTAATATCTAAGTAGCTTTCATCTTCATCTGCACCTAAATCTTCTTCCATATCAAGGTCAAAGCCCTTATCAACAACATGGTGCATTACTGAGTCAAATTTACCTTTATGAATATTTAGCTTATCTAACATATTATCCAATACTCTTACTGTTACAGATTCACCATCACTTCTCATTTTTTCTAAACGAGGAAGTATTTCAGTTGCTATTTTTTCTGTCTCGGTGTGATCTGTATTACCTCTAGAATCTTTATCATACTCAAAGCTTTCGTTAAAAGGAGACATTAAGTGTTTTAAGTTCCATGATGGTATAAACTTTTTATTCTTTTTTTCAAAATCTTCATATGACTCTAATCCATTCTCAATAGGATTTCTAATATACACAATATTAGCACCTTCCTTACTCATATCTGATATTCTATTCCCTATATCTGTCTTAGAAGATAACTTCATAACTCTTTCCAGCTGGTCTACACTTTTTTGCCTAGGTAAAGATTCATTTATTACTTCTACTTCACTGAATTTGCTTAAATATTTCATAGTTTATTTTACTCATTTTAAGTTTATCACTTACGTTATATATTAAATAAAAAAACCCATAATATAATTATGGGTTTTCATTAAAATAAAATATAAATCTCTAGAAATCTTCATCAAGGTCATCATAATCAATAGCTTTATCAGATACTTTTTGATATTCACCCACTCTTTTTTCGAAAAAGTTGGTTTTGTTTTGTAAAGAAAGCATATCCATAAAATCAAATGGATTTTCAGAATTATAAACTTTTTCACAACCTAGTTCTAATAACCAGAAGTCTGCAACAAACTCTATATACTGCTTCATAAGGTCTGAGTTCATACCAATAAGTGCAACTGGTAAAGATTCTGATACGAATTCTTTCTCAATTTCAACAGCATCACATAATATAGCCTTAATTCTTTCTTTTGGAACTTGGTCTATAACATGATCGTTATGTATCATAGTTGCAAATTGACAATGTAAGCCTTCATCTCTTGATATAAGTTCATTTGAAAATGTAAGACCTGGCATTAAACCTCTTTTCTTCAACCAGAAGATAGAACAAAATGATCCAGAGAAAAATATACCCTCAACTGCTGCAAAAGCAATTAAACGCTCAGCAAATGAATCTGATTCAATCCATTGTAAAGCCCAATCTGCTTTCTTTTTCACAGAAGGCACAGTCTCTAGTGCATTAAACAAGCGGTCTTTCTCCTCATTATCTTTGATGTAAGTATCAATTAATAGAGAGTAAGTCTCCGAGTGAATATTTTCTACCATGATTTGGAAGCCATAAAAGAATTTAGCCTCTGCATACTGAACTTCAGTTAAGAAATTTTCAGCTAAATTCTCGTTAACTATCCCGTCACTTGCCGCAAAGAAAGCCAAGACATTCTTAACATAAAATCTTTCATCATCATTTAACTTATTTTCCCAATCGTCCATATCTTGTGATAGGTCAATTTCTTCGGCAGTCCAAAATGAATGTTCTGCTGTTTTATACATTTGCCAAATATCGTTATGTTGTAATGGAAATATTACAAATCTATTTGGATTTTCCTTTAAAATTGGTTCTTCTTGTTTGCTCATATAATTAAATTTTGTTTACTATATATATCATTATAACTCTACTATGTTTAGTTATTTCTAGATATTTTTTGATAGGTTTAACTTATATTAATATAAGACTTGTTTATCTATATATTTTTTCAAACTTTATCTGTCCACAATCAAATATTTTATAAGAACCAAGGTTATCTTCCATTATTTTGGATTCTGATAAATTTTTATCATAACCCATCTTAATAAGCTTTTTCTTAGTCCACTTTTGTTTATTTGATCTATTTTTATTAACTATATATGAATAATTGGGATATGTGATATTTTTAATATAAAATCCTAGATTAGTATACAAATTACCAGTTGACCATGATTTATCTGCAAATGATATGACACGAGTTGGTTTATATGTTTTATTAAAATATGATATTAATTTACTAGCACCTCCTATAACACTAGTATTTATTTTATTACAAAACCTTGACAAATTCCATTCAGAGTCTAACATCTTCTTACGTCCTTCAAAATGGTCAAATGTCATCAAGGACACCAATTCATCATTGTAATATAGTCCTATTTTTAAAGATGCAGATACATATCCCTGTATATGGTTATTATTTAAGAAGTTTCTATATTCACTAACATCATCTATTTCTTTTATAACACATTTTCTACCATATATTTTATTATCCGTTAATCCAATCCAATTTTTTATCTGACTTTCTAAGATATCCCTTCTATCTGACCAATCATCTTCCCAAATATGTATAATTCTTATATCCCTTTTGTTAAAATGCTTGGTTTTGTCTAGGTGATAGTTTTTATCTTTGAATAATTCACTATGCCAGTATAATCCATTAAACTCAAATCCAATTTTTAATTCAGGTAAATATATGTCTATTTCTAGACCATCTCTATAGGATTGTATAATTTGTCCATTATATATGCTCTTTATAAAGTTATACAATTCTAATTCCTTAAACGAAGTACTCATAACTGGGAAACATGTAGTGCATTGCTTATTATTTAGTCTATTCCTAAAATGGTATAAACTAGAATTGGTAATAAATGTGTGGTTTTCTTTGTTATCACAATACATCTCATGTTTTCCCAAACCTAAGTAATTCATATAATTCGTACTAGTATTTAAGTTAGTTCTAATATCACAACCTCTATATTTCTCAAACATTAATTCTTTATACATTTTAGTTTTTGTATAATTATCAACACCCCATCTATTTATATTGTCTTTTTTAAGTTTATCAATCACTTTTCCCAACTTCATATGATGTGTGACACCATATTTTACCATATTTTGCTTCTTTATTATATTTTTAATTTCCTCTGACTCAAAAGGATTATCAACACCAAAGTTATGTTTAGTTGTTATTTTTTTCTTTGCCTTTATTTCATCTATTTGTGATACGTTATCAACTCCATATCTTTCATTATTTGTCTTTTTCACTTTTTCATTCACTTTATCGTAATCTATCATAGATTTACTTTTTTTGATTTTATCTCTGACCACTTCACTTTTAGATGGATTATCAACACCCCATTTATCTATGCTATTTTTTTTAAAAGATAATATTTTAGTACTAATTAAGGCTAAATTATTATTAGAACATTTATAAGAACAAAATTCCCTATATCCCCTTTTTATTGATAAAAATTTTACATTACCATCACATGATTTACACTTAGCTTTTTCATTTTCTATTAAGTATACCTTTTCTGTAAATGATATTCCAATTAAATTATTTGTAAATTCATAAAAATTGGGCAAATTCTTTTTAACCCAAGACTCTTTTACTGAGTGTTGACTTACCTTTTCTATAAATGTATTATATTCTTCTCTTGTTTTATTATCCATTTTCTATATATAATCTAAACCATCGCTCCTTGCAAAAAACACTAAAAATATATTTTTTATAATGATTATGTTGTCAATATATAATTATTTAGTATATTTGTTTTAAATAAATAAAATGAAATTCATATACAATAGTGTATTTTACATTTGTAATAAGATTGTTAGTAACATAAGACCTGATAGCTGGCAAAGTTGGGAATCAGTCAGAATGACATGCACCATTCCAAAAAAAGTGTATTTAGATATTAAAGGAACTAGTGGCGATATTGAATTTATAATATATGATGATAATAGTCCTAAAGTGTCTTATGTATTATACAATTCTACTATAAAAAGAATGACAATTTCATCGGCTTTCAAAAACGGTGATGTTAGAGTTACATTTATATTGTCAGTTACTGATTCACAAGCTATAGAAAATAAATCATTTATAAGAAATTTAAAGTTAAAGCAAGTATATCTTTAAAAATAAAAGCCAGAAGTAGCGAATTTCTGGCTTTTTATAGTTGTTATAACTACACCGATCCTAAAGTAAGGGCATTCGCCCCTCGGTGTTAAAAGTATATATTATTATTCAAAGCCTCCTTTTATTAAACTTTTTAGAACATTGAGCATAAAACAATAAATAATAAATAATAAAAATCATTAAAATGACAAAACACGAAGTAAAAGTAGAAATCACAGAGAAAGACTCTATCTTGAGTATGATTAACAAAGCCTATCCCAAAAGTATGAAGGGTAGGATAAATGGTAATGAGAACTTTATGGAAATATATAGCACTAGTGATAGTTTTTCTGTATTCAAAGGTCTTAATGGCTCAACTGCTAAGATAAGTAATCAAGAGATTATAGATGGAACTATTAGAGTTATGGTAAAGGAAGAGAAAGGAATTGTCAAACTATACCCCATTTCTATTTATTGCATAGATGATGAACAAGGTAGATATATCTTTTACTAATATGAGAGATATAAAACTAGATTGGAATGACATATCATTAGTACCACAGGCTATAAGTAGCATATCTTCAAGAAATGAAGTTATTATAACAGACTTATATAATATGCTTCCTCTATTTACTGCACCAATGGATACAGTTATTGATGGAAATAATTCTAAAACATTTCACGATAAGGATATAAACGTTTGTCTACCTAGAAATGTTAAGTTCAAGAAAGGCAGTGAACAGAAGTATTTCTATTCATATGGACTTGATGATATTATAGAGAAAGTAAATAATGATTTGTTATTACCAAATAGGATACTAATAGATGTTGCTAATGGTCATATGGAAAAACTTATAAATATATCAAAAAAGATAAAAGATAAGTATGGCAATGATAAGGAACTTATGGTTGGTAATATAGCCAACCCAGAAACATATAAAACTTATTGTGCTATTGGTGTTGATTATATAAGAGTTGGTATAGGTGGTGGAAGTTCTTGTACAACATCTGCCAATGTATCTATCCATTACCCAATGGCATCGCTTATATCAGAGTGTTATGATATAGGATTGTTGTATGCTAAGCCAACAAAAATAATAGCAGACGGTGGCTTTAGAAGCTTTTCAGATGTTATAAAAGCCATTGCAGTTGGTGCTGATTATGTTATGCTTGGTGGTATTTTTAATAAATGTATGGAAAGTTGTAGCACTAGTTATACTAAGCTTAGTGATAATACTTATGTAGAAAAGGATTATATGACTGCTAGGACATTATTTGAAAGTGGTGATAATGTATATAAATACTATAGAGGTATGTCAACAAAAGAAGTACAGAAAGCCTGGAATAAAAAAGATTTAAAAACAGGTGAAGGTATAACCAAATATAACTTGGTCGAATATACTTTGGACGGATGGGTAGAAAACTTTAGCGATTATTTAAAATCCGCTATGTCATATACTGGGTGTAGAACACTAGAAGATTTTATAGGCGGACCAGAGATTATTCAAATATCACAAATGTCTTTTAATAGATTCCATAAATAAAAAAAACCACCTTAGAGGTGGTTTTTTTTATTTATTCATTTTATACATTATGAAAGTTTTAAAACCAGCCTTAGTAGTTTTGTCTGTTTTAGACAAACAATCTATTTTATCAGCTATTCTTTCTTCATCACCACCTTTCTCTATCCACACAGCATCTATTAACATGTTATCAGATAATATCTTACTTATATCAATGTAAGATTCTCCTTCCAATGTATTAGCATAAAACTGTGTTTTTAATGGACTATCCGCAATTTTGTGTATAGTTAATGTTTCATCATCAAATTCAATTGTCTCTATATAAGTTTCGTCCACTTCAGCACTTTCTTTTATAAACATTGCCATTGTTTTTATAAATCTTTTGTTTCTTTTTTCCATAATTATATTGAGTATTTTTTGAGTATTTTTTTTATATCACTAAATGATTTTGTAGTTAGTTTAGCTCTTTTGACATCCATGTAATCAATTTCACCATCCTCATAATCAAATTCTAACCAAGTAAGTGTCCCAGCTTCAATCTTCACAAAGCATTTAGTTTTCTCTTTCTTATCAGTCATATCATATGTGACCGAAAAATTAAATCTAACTTGCTCTGGTATACTTCCTTCGTAACTATTATCCCTATTAGGATCTTTACTATCTAAACGATAGTCCATAAATACCTTATTAGATCCTGGTACAAATGCAACTCTTTTATATGTTGCTTTAGGATTACTAAAAGTTAGAGTTTTGGGAAAATCCGACTCTTTGAATTTTTTATAATATTCTAATGAATAGTTTAATTCAGGTGTATAATTTTCGAATTTTTTAATATGATTCATAAAGTATATATTAAGTTACAAATATTGCTTATCTTATCAAATCTAAATCAATCTTAATGAACTCATCTTTATATCTCCATATGAATCCCATTGCTGTCTTTGACAAACCCCTACACACATTTGCTATATTGCCTTTATTATAACCTAGTTCTCTATTTACTTGAGCTGGGGAATCCCATTCTTTTAAAAAGTTACCATCTAAACTATATTGATACACAATTTTCTTTGAGTTACTAAGTTGTTTTTTCCAAACTTCTTTTTCTTTTTTAATATTATGGTCTTGTAAAGACTGCCATATTTTCTTTCCACTAAAACCTAATTCCTTAGAAATACTTGGTATAGATAGATTATCCGTTATATATAATTTGTATAGTAAGTCTTTATCAATTACTTTTTTAATATTATTACCACTCCTATTATAGTTTGGCCTATCTATGTATATGTCTTTCACAGACTTTGAAATTTCTTCTTTATGTGAATTTGTCAAAGTACATCCTAGTTTGGATTTTCTCATTTTTAGCTTACTATCTTTATTGTGTTTATAACCATTGAGTCCTATGCCACCACTAGTTAAGTTTGTTAGGTTAAATCCCCAGCATCTTAGTTGTGTTATCCAGTAAGTTTCCCAAAACTCCCAATCCTCACTAGAAACCTCATCAATAACTTCTATAGTAGGTTTTTTATCTTTTTCAAGTAGAGATCTAATCCAATTAGCTTTGTGAGATTTTGATCCTAGCTTAGAAGTTGTTATATGTGCATTTAGCCTTTTATTTACCTTTAATTGGGTTTTGCCAACATACCTTATCTGATTAGTTATTGGATCTACTAGTGTATATATGCATATTGTTTTCATATATTATATATGAGAAAAATATGGATACCATAGATGGTGAACAGAGATTTTATTTTTTAACCATGAAGAAGAATGATGAATTAGACATTTCGCCTATATAATCCGTAACCTCCTTAGTTTCCTCCTTTCCCTGTGATACCAAGTCAGCTCCATTTATCTTAACAGCACCAGGCAATGAGAAGTCATACCTACCAACCATGTTGCCTAGTTGTTGTTTAGCATACCCTGCTACATATTTAAAGAAAAGGTCATCGTTAAATAAATTCTCTTTAGGAATATCGGCATAGGCTTCCATAATCACGTTGTGCTTAATATTAGTCAATATGTGTAATCTGTGGTTTAATTGGTTGTATTGGTGCTTTAATGTATACTTATTCATCTGGTTAAGCATATCAGACATACTATCTAGTACTGTTTTATACACCCCAAGCTCACCGATTGTGGTTACGTAGGAAGATAGGTAGGGTTGATTTGTAACACCTAAATTAACCGACATATTAGGAGTATTAATACCCAACTGAAACAATGAATCCCCTCTAACTTCATATAAGTAAGTTACAGACTGTATTTCACAAGGAACTGTCACATAGTTATACTTAGTAAATTCATCTGTCTGAAAGGCTTCCTTTCTTATTAAAAAGTACATTTTCTGAACTGCATACATATAAGACCTATAGAAATATGGCAATGCTCTTTTTTCTATTGTAAGCCTTATTGCCTCATCTGGTAATGTCTTAGGTAAAGAACATGCTATTGTTAATTCTGTTTGTATAGAATCTATAAACTCTTCTATTGTTTGACCACCTTGAAATGGTTTGTAATCTTCTCCTTCCATAAATAAATAGTATTTTACTTATATATTATTTTCTGATATTAAGAAAGTGGCTATATTTGATATATACTAAAACATATATGCTTACTCATGCGAGAACTAATAGAAAAAAAGACATGCAATATAGGATCATTGTGTAGCTTTTTGAATAAAAGTGAGAATTTTTTGTATTTAAAACACATAAATGACTCACTTGGTAAATCATTTATGGATATTCCCTTAACAACATCAGAAAAAATATATTATTATATAAATAGAATTAATATACCGAATCTATGTTTTTGTGGACAAAGAACTAAGTTCATAGGCTTTAAAAATGGACATAGAAAAACATGTGGTTCTAAAGAATGTGTAGTTATATCAAGAAAAAATACTTGTATAGATAAATATGGTGTAGACAATCCTAAGAAGTCAAAAGAGATAAAAGATAAAGAACAATATAAGATTAAAGAGAAATGGGATGGTAAGCATTATATGCATAATAATGATGTTAAGGCTAGATTTAACTCCACTATGGATGATAGGTATGGTGTTAAATGGGCTCAGCAATCAAATCTAATATCTAAGAAAAGCATAAGTACCTTTTCACACAACACAGATAGAGAGGGTATAATTAGAACAAGGGCAAATTCTAATAAAGACAAATCATTAGATGAAAAGAAGTTAATAGATGAAAAGAAGAAGAAAACACTAGAAGAAAATTGGGGTAGTATATCATTGTTTAATGACTATAGGAATGAGAAGATAAAAGAATCATCAATGAAAAAATGGGGAGTTGACCATCACTTTAAGGCAAATACAATAGCTAAAAAAAGAATTGATTCTTATAATAATACACAAATGAAAAGTCTTATAGATTCTTTACCACAAAAAGTATCCTTTATATCAAAGAAGCAAAATAATAACAATACTGATACTGTGTTTAAGCTAGGATGTGGAACTTGTGATAAGCATTTTAGTATAAATAGACAACTTATGTGGTTTCGTATTAAATCAAATAGTGGTGTATGTGTATATTGTAATCCTATATCTAGTGGTAAATCTAATAAAGAGCTAGAAGTATTAGACTTTATAAAAAGCATATACAAGGGAAAGATTGTTTCAAATGCTAGGGATATTATATCAAAGGAGTTAGACATATATATACCTTCTTTAAAAATAGCATTTGAGTTTAATGGACTTTATTGGCATAGTGATTTGTTTAAGACCAAGAGTTACCATTTAGACAAAAGTAAAGAGTGTGAAGATGTTGATATTCAATTAATACACATTTGGGAAGATGATTGGGATTATAAGAAAGATATTGTAAAATCTATTATATCTTATAAGTTAAATAAATCAGATAGGATATTTGCTAGAAAGTGTGTTATTAAAGAGATAAAAGATAACTCTATAGTTAAGAAGTTTTTATTAGACAATCATATACAGGGATTTGTTGGTTCTAGAGTTAAAATAGGCTTATTTTTTGAGAAAGAACTAGTTAGTTTAATAAGTTTTGGTAGCCTTAGAAAATCTTTAGGTCATAAATCCTCTGCAAATAGATGGGAGTTATTAAGGTTCTGTAATAAGATAAATACATCTGTTATAGGTGGTGCATCTAAGTTATTTAATTTCTTCATAAAGAATTATAATCCAGAATATGTAATGAGTTATAGTGATTCGTCTAGGGGAAAGGGAAATCTGTATGATGTATTAAAATTTAAGAGAAATCATCAAACTGCACCTAATTATTACTGGGTTATTGATGGTATAAAAACACATAGGTTTAACTGGAGGAAGGACAAGCTTGTTAAAATGGGGTATAGTTCAGATAAAACAGAAATAGAAATAATGAATGAAATTGGATATTATAGAATTTTTGATTGTGGATCTTGTAGATGGGACTGGTTGGGTAAATAAAGCATTATCTTAACTTCATTTTAATAAATGTCATAACAATATTTTCTTTTGTTTTATTATCCTCTGTATTAAACCATTTCCAGGTAAAGGTAGATTCCAAAAATACTGTTTTATCTCGATAAGAATCTATTACTCCTAACATGTTATCCTTATCACTTTCATCTAGGCTATAATTTATATCTAACCCATCACATATTCTATACATAGCTATTCTATCCTTATCTTTATATGCAACAGTAGCATTTATATACGTATTATTTTTTTTCTTATCTTTAACCTTATCTGGATGTGTTATTTTAGCAATAGACCTATATAATTGTTTTAACTTTATATCACCATCCACTTTTCCAACAGACTCTTCAATGCTTTCCTTCTCTTCCTTATTATCATCATTCTTTTCACTTTCTTGTGATATTTCATTTTTAAGTTCTTTTATTTTATTTTCTAAGTCTTTATTTAGAGCTTGTTCTAATTTATTGTTATATGCTTTTTTAAGACTAGGATTATCTTCTAGAACATCATCAATAGCTTTTGTGAATAAATCATCAGAATTTGAGACTATTTCGGATACATAATTATAGTTTTCTTCTATATAATCTAACTCTTTTATAAGTTTTTTCAATTCTAACTCTTTAATTCTATCCATTGGGTGGTGGTTACCTTTATATTTATATATTATAAGAAACATGTTTTGTTTATATTTTAATACATAATATACAAATTAATATATACTCTATGAAACATATAAAACCTTATAAGATATTCGAGAGTGCTAGCACTAACTTCCCAACTACAAGAGAGGAAGTCATAGAAGTGTGTGAAAAGTATGATATAAGAAAATACACTATTAATGATGATTTAAGTATTGATGTTAATGGTGGTGTTTTTTTGCGTAATAAAAAATTAGAATACTTACCACTTAGATTTAATTATGTGAGTGGTAGTTTTAATTGTTCTTATAATCGTAAATTAAGATCATTAAAAGGTAGTCCTAAAACAGTAGGTGGTCATTTTTATTGCCATAGTAATAAATTAAAAACATTAGAAGGTTGTCCACAAACAGTAGATGGTTTTTTTGATTGTTCTCATAATGAATTAAAGACATTAGAGGGTAGCCCACAAACAGTAGGTGGTAATTTTTATTGTGGTGATAATGAATTAAGAGACTTAGAACATTTCCCAGAAGTAAGTGGTAATATACGTATAGTGGAAAATACAGTAAATCTCTTAGTATATACCTTTATTCAAAATGCTAATATCTTTATGATAGAAGACTTTGTAGACTATGAAATAGTTAGAAATAGAGATACTGTTATGTTAGATAGACTCCAAACTTTTATTAAAGATAATGATTTAGAAATGCCTGATTTGGAAAAAATTAAAAAACACTATAAAATAATAGAATAAAAATGAAACATATAAAATCTTACAAAATATTCGAGAGTGCTGAGCCTAACTTCCCAACTACTAGAGAGGGAGTTATACAAGTGTGCAAAAGGTATGAAATAAAGAACTATACTATTAATGATGATTTAAGTATTGATGTTGATGGTGATGTTAATTTAAAAGGTGAAGGCTTAGAATATCTACCACTTAAATTTAATTATGTGAGCGGTTATTTTGGTTGTTCTTATAATGATTTAGTATCATTAAAAGGTAGTCCACAAACAGTATCTGGTGATTTTTATTGTAACAGTAGTGGATTAAAAACATTAGAAGGTTGTCCGCAAACAGTAGGTGGGGATTTTAATTGTTATAGTAATGAATTAAAATCATTAGAAGGTAGTCCACAAACAGTAGGTGGTAATTTAAAATGCCAATTTAATGAATTAAAGACATTAAAGGGTAGTCCACAAACAGTAAATGGTGATTTTAATTGCTTTAATAATAAACTAGAATCATTAGAAGGTAGTCCACAAACAGTAAATGGGAATTTTCTTTGTTATATTAATGAATTAAAAGACTTAGAATACTTCCCAGAAGTAAGTGGAATTATAAACATACAATTTAACTTAGTAAATTTATTAGTGTCTACCTTTATCAAAAAAGCTGATAGCTTTATGATAGAGGATTTTGTAGACTATGAAATAGTTAGAAACAGAGATACTGTTATGTTAGATAGACTCCAAACTTTCATTAAAGATAATAATTTAGAAATGCCAGATTTGGAAAAAATTAAAAAACACTATAAAATAATAGAATAGAAATGAAACATATAAAACCCTATAAAATATTCGAGAATAAAAGTCCTAACTTCCCAACTACAAGAGAGGAAGTTATAGAAGTGTGTGAAAAGTATGATATAAGAAAATACACTATTAATGATGATTTAAGTATTGATGTTAATGGTAATGTATTTTTAAATATACAAGACTTAAAATATTTACCTCTTATATTTAATTATGTGAGTGGTTATTTTTCTTGTAATAGAAATATGTTAGTATCGTTAGAAGGTAGTCCACAAACAGTAAACGGTAATTTTGATTGTGGTTATAATGAATTAAAGACATTAGAGGGTAGTCCACAAACAGTAAGTGGTAACTTTTCTTGTTATGGAAATGAATTGGTATCATTAGAAGGTGGTCTACAAACAGTAGGTGGTTACTTTGATTGTTCTCTTAATAAATTAAAAGACTTAGAACATTTCCCAGAAGTAGGTGATGGTATAATTATAGTGGAAAACAAAGTAAATTTATTAGTGTATACCTTTATTGAAAATGCTGATAGCTTTATGATAGAAGATTTTAACGACTATGAAATAGTTAGAAACAGAGATACTGTTATGTTAGATAGACTCCAAACATTCATTAAAGATAATGGTTTAGAAATGCCAGATTTAGATAAAATTAAAAAATACTATAAAATAATAGAATAAAAAATGAAACATATAAAACCTTATAAGATATTTGAGAGTGCTAGCACTAACTTCCCAACTACGAGAGAGAAAGTTATAGAAGTATGTAAAAAGTATGAAATAAATAACTATGCTATTAATGATGATTTAAGTATTGATATTGATGGTAGTGTATATTTAAATATACAAGACTTAAAATATCTACCTCTTAGATTTAATTATGTGAGTGGTGGATTTTTTTGTCGTGAAAATATATTAGTATCATTAGAAG
>Ga0307974_1000004_pt1 | contig 123681 bp, 115 predicted proteins | sample OrgLakmetagen784_FD_201812 | JGI IMG/M metagenome (GOLD analysis project Ga0307974, IMG submission 201812) | Saline water microbial communities from Organic Lake, Antarctica - #784 | ecosystem: Environmental > Aquatic > Non-marine Saline and Alkaline > Saline | place: Antarctica: Organic Lake... | reverse complement strand
CGGTTCCGTGCTCTTCGGCCCACAGTAACACTGTCGATGGTCTGTTAGTGGCGTCAGAAGGATTAAGTTTCAAGATGACCAGTCGCGGATAGAGGCGGCTGTCTGAGTCCGCAACCACTGGATAGTGTTCGCCGTTACGCTGCTGCAAGTGCAATCCGTCGCCTGTTATGGTCAGGCGGGTGACTGACCGATCAAGGCACAGACGACCGTTCAGATTCCATTGATAGAGGGCCCCGGCCAGCGTCACCGGAATCAAACCCAGGAACGCGGGACCATAGGCGTACGCCAGAATCAGGTCAAAAACGGTGAGGCCGAACCAGGGCAGGGCCGCCAGAAAACCGACCCGGGCACTGGGTTTGACCGGAATTTCAATCCGGCTGGACACGGCTAAGAATAATATCGACGATGCGTTGAAGGTCCGGATCTTCAGGCTTGCTTCGCTGCATGAACCACTCGAACATGTCATTGTCTTCGCAGGTAATCAGCTTGTGGTAACACGCCTGATCTTCCGCGGGCAGATCGCGATAGGCTTCTTCCAGGAAGGGGATCAGCAGCATGTCCAGCTCAAGCATGCCTCTGCGGCTGTGCCACCACAGGCGATTGAATTCGGCGTTATCAGACATTAGGCCTCTCATTAAAACAGTAGATTTTCGCCGACAATTCGCCTTTCAGGGCGCCGGTCTGCGATAGGTTGTGGGAGTCAATACGGTGTCTTTTGCCTCATGGAGCAGTCCCGGGAAGTCGAGAGTGTAATGCAACCCCCGGCTCTCCCGGCGTTGGAGAGCAGAACAAATGATCAGGTCGGCAACCGTAACCAGATTCCGCAGCTCGAGAAGATCATTGGTCACCCGGTAGTTACTGTAAAAATCCCCTATCTCACGCTCCAGCAGGTCAATACGGTGCTTCGCCCGCTGAAGGCGCTTGGTCGTCCGCACAATACCGACATAGTCCCACATGAAGTGCCGGAGCTCATCCCAGTTGTGGGAAATCACCACGTCCTCATCGGAATCCCGTACCTGGCTCTCATCCCAGTCAGGCGCCTGTGGCGGCGCGGGGATGTCGGATTCCCGGCGGGTGATGTCGGCGGCGGCTGCCCGGCCGTAAACGAGGCATTCCAGCAACGAGTTACTGGCCATCCGGTTGGCGCCGTGAAGGCCGGTGAAAGCCGCCTCGCCCACCACGTATAGCTGGTTGATATCGGTGCGGGCACGCTCATCGCTCAGAATGCCACCGCAGGTGTAGTGTGCCGCGGGGACGACAGGAATAGGTTCGCGGGAGATATCAATGCCAAAGTTCAGGCACTTTTCGTAGATGTTGGGAAAGTGATGCTTGATGAAATCCAGGGGTTGGTGACTGATATCGAGATACAGATGATCCGCACCAAGACGCTTCATTTCGTGGTCAATTGCGCGGGCAACAATGTCCCTCGGGGCGAGTTCAGCCCGGTCGTCAAACCTGTCCATAAACCGTTCGCCGTCTGGCAGCCTCAGCACACCGCCTTCACCGCGCACGGCTTCGGTGATCAGGAAGGATTTGGCGTGCGGATGATAGAGACAGGTGGGGTGGAACTGGTTGAACTCCATGTTCCCCACCCGGCAGCCTGCCCGCCAGGCCATGGCAATGCCGTCACCGGATGCGCCGTCAGGGTTGGTGGTGTAGCGGTAAGCCTTGCTGGCACCGCCGGTGGCGATGATGGTGAAGCGGGCACGGAACAGTTCGACGTGGTTATCATCAAGATTGAGAATGTAGGCGCCAACGCAGGCATTGCCCGGAAGCGCCAGCTTGCGGTTAGTGATCAGGTCCACCGCAACCCGGCGCGACATCAGATGAATGTTATCGCGCGCCAAGGCTTGTGAGGCCAGGGTGGTAGAAACCGCATGACCCGTGGCATCAGCCGCATGAATGATGCGGCGATGGCTGTGGCCGCCCTCCCGCGTCAGGTGATATTGAGCCTGGTCGTCCCGGCTGAAATCGACTCCGCTGTCGATGAGCCAGTTGATACTCTCCCTGCCATGCTCGATAGTGAATCTTACGGCGTCCTCATGGCAGAGGCCGCCGCCCGCGTTGAGCGTATCAGTGACATGGTTTTCCAGAGAGTCGTCATCATCCAGAACCGCCGCAATGCCACCCTGAGCCCAGAGTGTAGCGCCGCTGCTGATGTCGCTTTTGCTGATCACAGCAACCTGAAGGTGGGTTGGCAGGTTCAGCGCCACCGTGAGACCGGCGGCGCCGCTGCCGATGATCAGAACATCGAATTCGTGGGATTGTGGCATCGGGTTGTTGTCGCGGGTCATAATGTGGTTGTGTATTGAACTAAACTTTGCGCTTGCTGTCCATTTGGCTGAACGGGTTGCCCCCAGAATCTCAAGGGCATAAAACTGAACCGAATGTCGGACGAACGCATGACTTCTCCTAGTTGCAGTGATTCTGGCCCATGCGCCAGACCCTATCGGAGGCCTGACGCCACGTCCATGACAGCGGATTCTGAAAGATACAAAGACGACCACAGCCAGAGCCAGACGGATCTCCAGTTAGTCAGGAAAGTGCGCCATGGTGACCGGTCTGCCTTCGATCTGCTCGTTGTCAAATACCAGTCGAGAGTGGCTTCAATCATAGGTCGGTACGTCTACGATCACCAGGAAGTGATGGACCTGACCCAGGAAACCTTTGTTAAAGCGTTTCGCGCGATTGAGCGGTTCAGGGGCGATAGCGCTTTCTATACCTGGCTTTATCGCATCGCTGTGAATACCGCGAAGAATTTCCTTGAGTCCCGGTCCCGCAGACCGCAGGGGGGTGCCGACGCTGGCGATGCTGAAAATTTCGAGGATGGTTTCCGGCTTCGGGATGACGCATCGCCGGATCGCCTGCTGCACCGCGATCAACTGCAACATGAGTTGGAAGTCGCTATTACTGCATTACCGGAAGAACTCAGGTCGGCTTTTCTTCTGCGTGAATACGATGGTCTGAGTTACGACGACATTGCCGGGATACTTGAGTGCCCTATCGGCACGGTAAGGTCCAGAATTTTCCGGGCGCGGGAGTCAGTTGAACGACACCTTGGGCCCTTTCTGAACGACGCGCGGACTTAAAGAGGTTGCATCCAATGGATGATCGTCTGAAAGAAACCCTGTCAGCAATGATGGATGATGAAGCGGATGAACTGTCCGTTCGCCGATTGCTGTCCCAGGAGGGGCAGGATGAGGTGCGGGCGCAGTTTCAGAGCTGGCAACAGATGCGTGACCTGATTCAGCACAGGCATCCTGCGGTCGACTCCATTGATGTGAGCGAGGGTGTACGTGACGTGCTTGAGGGTCATGACCGGGCACGGAACCAGAAGACCGTGGCGCTGCCGCCAACGGGAAAGAGTTGGCTATGGTCGGCGGTGGCTATGGTTACTCTGGCGCTGGCGGTCGGGTTCAGTGCCGGTACCGGGTGGGACTCGAGCCCCGCACCCAGCGAGCAGTCGGCCGCAGCGGGCGTTCCCGAGCTGGCCATTCAGGGGATGGATGAGCAGCAGCGTGAGCAGTTAAGCCGCTATCTGCTTCAGCACGCTCAGCACAACAGCGTTAGCGCTGGCCACGCCTCCATGGGTTATGCGCGGGCGGTCAGCGCCTCTGGGGCAGGGTACTGATGATCCGGAACCGCGCGGCACGACTGCCTGTCTTCACTGCACTCATCGCCTTAGCCTTGATGCTGGTGTCGCCGGGCGTGATCGCCGAAGACAAGTCGGATGATCCCGAATATTGGCTGCAACGGCTCGGGCCTGCGCTGACGAAGACTTCTTACCGGGGGGTGTTTGTGTATGCCCGCGGAGACCAGGTCAGTTCCATGCAGGTTGCTCATCGCTACCGTGACGGTATGGTTGAAGAAAGGCTGGTAATGCAGGATGGCCAGATTGGCGAGATTGTTCGAAAAGGCATGAATGTTATCTGCGTGCTGCCGGCACTCGGGCGGATGGAGCTGAACAACGTAATCCCTTCCGGCCCGTTCGCCGAAGCCTTCACCAATCAGCTGATGCCGGTCGATCGCTGGTATCGTCCGGAGATTACAGGCCGCGACCGTATAGCCGGCCATGACGTGGTTCGGCTCGCCCTGAATGCCAGGGATTCTCTGCGCTACAGCCACCAACTCTGGCTTGAGGAATCGACCGGCCTGCCGCTGAAGGGCAAGGTGCTGTCGATTTCGGGGGACGTTCTTGAGTACTTTCACTTTACCAGCCTGACCATTAGCGACAACCTCGCTGATCATGAATTCATGGTTCAGTCTGAAGGCCGTGAAGTCTACAGAACGCTTGCGCCCCAGAGCTCCGTCAAGCCAGAAGAAAGCATGGAAGGCTGGACACTGGGCTGGAGGCCGAATGGTTTCCAGCCAGCCGCAGCGCCTCGTTCCGGCAGTGGCCAGGCGGTGGCATTTTCCGACGGTCTGGCCTCTTTTTCCGTGTTTGTAGAGGCTGCCGCAGGCGCTGGAATGCCATCAGGGGCATCGAAAATCGGAGCGACAACCGTTTATATGCGGCGGCTAGAGAAGAACGCAGAAGATTTTCTGGTCACCGTGGTTGGTGAGATTCCCTTGGAAACCGCGTTGAAAGTAGCCCAATCCGTCGATATCGAAGACTCTGTGGTTCTGGGAGCCAGGGTTCCATGATCACCGAAACCGGTCGGGTCGTGGCGGTCAGGGGAGACAAGGCCTGGGTGCAGACCATTCGCGCCAGCGCCTGCGAATCCTGTTCTGCCCGCAGCGGCTGTGGTCAGAGGGTGCTTGCGAGTGCTTCCAGCGGCCGCGCAAATCAGATTTTGGTCAGCAATCATCTGGATGCCCGTGTCGGGGACGAAGTAACCGTGGCCATCGAAGAGTCGGCGCTGCTCTGGGCGTCGCTTTTGGTTTACGCGCTGCCGCTGCTGCTGCTGGTGTTGGGTGCGGTTGCAGGCCAGCAATGGTTGCCAGCACAGGACGCGGGTGCCATCGCGGGGGCTTTGGCAGGTCTTGTGGCGGGTTTTGGTATTGCCCGCATCCGCCTCCGGTATCAAGATGAAGCTTTGGTAAGATCGTTGAAAATACGTCGTTTGCCCGCACAATAGAGCTTTGAAGTTGAGCTTAACGGGAGTCCGGAATGCAAAGAATCAACCCCTTTCGTCAGTCGATTCTGCTGCTGACACTTGTGTTTGCGGTGTTTGCTCGATCGGCATCGGCCGGAGAATTGCCCGATTTCACCGAGCTGGTTGAAGATAATTCAGCGGCGGTTGTTAATATCAGCACCACAACGGAGCGCAAAGCGGGTGGCAAAGGTGCCCATGGCAGCCCCTTTGATCAGAGGCAGTTCGAACAACTGCCAGAATTCTTACAGGATTTTTTCCTTGGTCCCCAGTCGCCATTCGGTGGTGAGTCTCCCGGCGGGCAAGCGCCTCGCCAGTCCATGGGCTCTGGTTTTATCGTATCCAGTGACGGCTACGTGCTGACAAACAACCACGTGGTTGAGGGTGCGGACGAGATCATCGTGCGGCTGAACGACCGCCGTGAGCTGCCAGCTCGTCTGGTCGGTACCGATCCCCGTTCGGATATGGCGGTGCTCAAGATTGAAGATGGCGACGACCTTCCGGTCGTTAAAATCGGCCAGTCCCGGGACCTCAAGGTTGGTGAATGGGTGCTCGCCATCGGTTCGCCGTTTGGCTTTGATTACACGGTAACGGCTGGTATTGTCAGTGCCCTTGGCCGGTCTCTGCCCTCGGAAAACTACGTGCCCTTCATTCAGACCGACGTCGCAATCAACCCCGGTAATTCCGGGGGGCCGCTGTTTAATCTTGACGGTGAGGTTATCGGGATCAACTCCCAGATTTACACTCGCTCGGGTGGCTTTATGGGCGTTTCCTTTGCGATCCCCATTGATGACGCAATGAACGTATTCCGCCAGCTTCGTGATAAAGGGTCGGTGTCCCGCGGATGGCTTGGCGTGCTGATTCAGGAAGTGAACCGGGACCTCGCGCAATCTTTCGGCCTTGAGCGCCCCCGCGGTGCCCTGGTCGCAGAGGTTATGGTCGATTCTCCCGCCCGGGATGCAGGCTTGCAGAGCGGTGATATCGTGCTGGCGTACGAAGGCGAAGACGTCACCCGGTCTTCCGATCTGCCACCTATGGTGGGTAGGACTCCGGTGGGTGAAACGGCGTCGCTTCGGGTGTTGCGCGGCGGTGACATCATCAACGTAGAGGTAGAGATCGGCCGGTTGCCCGAAGACGGGCAGGCCAGAAGTGCGTCACCGTCCGGCGGTAACAATGATTCTTCATCAGCGCCGCTGGGATTGAATATCGAGCCACTGCCTGATGAGATCGCTGATTCCTGGGATTTGTCGTCCGGTGGCGTTCTGGTGACCGGAGTGGCGCGCGGCCCGGCGCAGGACGCAGGCATCCGGCCGAACGACGTTATTACCGAACTGAACCGTCGCCCGGTAAGCTCGGTGGACGATTTCAGAGAGGTGGTGAAATCCTTGCCCGCTAACAGTGCGGTCTCGGTTCGGGTTATACGGCAGGGCAGAGCGAGCTATTTCGTGATGAAACCCTGACCTGACGGCACCCGAAAAAGTCGCGTAGCTCAAACGCCCCCTGTTGCTGTCGATAGAAACGACAGTCGCAGGGGGCTTTGTTATACTGCTGGCCAACAAGAACGATGTTCAGGGAACGGACTCAGCAGTCATGATGTACAGAAAGGAATTGCCTTTACTAACTCTCCTCAGGCCCCGATATTCATGGGTGGCCTGGATGCTGCTGGTCGCTGTCCTTATTGTTACCTTTCTGCTCTGGCAGGTTTCCATACGTCTGGTGGAAGATCGTACCCAGGCTCGCTTCCAAACCCAGTCACTCCAACTCAGAACTGCTATTGATGAGCGGCTGCTTAACTATGAGCAGGTGCTGGCAGGCAGCGCAGGCCTGTTTGCCGTTGCCGGCGAAGTCAGCCGGGACGAATGGCGGGAGTATATCGATAAGGTTGATATCAACCGCTACTACCCCGGTATTCAGGGTATCGGGTATGTGAAGCGGGTTGGCGTGCGGCAGATGGCAGAACATATTGCCACAACCCGGCGTAACGGTATTCTCAATTACCTGGTCACACCCCTCGGGAGCGGGCCGGACTACTACCCCATGTTCTACCTTGAGCCCGGAACCGAGCGCAATCAGAAAGCGCTGGGCTACGATGCCTTCAGCAACCCCGCTCACCAGGCGGCAATGGAGGCGGCCCGTGACAGTTCAAAACCAAAGGTTACCGGGAAGGTGGTGCTGATTCAGGAAGAAGTGGCGGAAGATCAGGCCAGCTTTCTGATGTACTACCCCGTGTATCAGGGTGGCGAAGCGCCCGAAAGCCGGTTGGAGCGGCAGATGATGTTGTCTGGATACGTGTTCAGCGCCTTTCGCATGAATACTCTGCTGGATGGCATTGTGGGCCTGATATCACCCTTTCTTGACGTTAAGATCTACGACAGTGGTGAGGTTTCCAGGCAAGCTCTGATGTACGGCTCGAACCTCGGATCGCTGGATGAAGACTTCAGTTTCGAAATGAGCCAGACCATTTCTCATGGTGGTCGCGACTGGTTGTTACAGACCCGCTCGACGCCCGCTTTTGATTATCTGGCTGCCGACCCTCGGCCATCCATCGTGCTGGGGGCCGGCGTGATTATCAGTCTGCTGCTTTTCGGATTTGCCCTGACCCTGACCCGCAGCCGGATCATGGCTCAAAGCAGCGCCGGCCATTACCGGGCCATCACGGAGGGAGCAGCAAACGTTACCCTGGTATTGGGCAAGGACGGTCATCCCCTGTATGCCAGTCCTTCCAGTGAGGACATTCTTGGTTTTGATCCGGAGCAGGTGTATGACCTTGGGTTAAAGCCGCACGTGCATGAGGAAGACTGGACCGGGCTGCAAAACCGCTTTGAACAATCCATGCAGATGCCCGGCAAGCAGATGCCCGCAGTTCAGGTTCGGGTGCGTGATGCTGCCGGGCACTGGCGCCAGATGGAAGGCACGTTTACCTCCATGCTGAAGGTGCCCGGTGTCAGGGGCGTGGTGCTCAGCCTCCGGGACCTGACCCAGCTCAAGGTGGCGCAGTCTGAGCTCCACCGTCTGGCCTTTTACGACCCGTTGACCGGGCTTGCCAACCGTCAGCTTTTCCGTGATCGCCTTAATCATGTGGTACACCGCAGCAAGCGAAATCAGGAATCTGCCGCGCTGATGTTTCTGGACCTGGACGGTTTCAAACGAATCAACGATACCCTGGGCCATGACGCTGGTGATGAGCTGCTCAAACAGGTGGCACAGTGGCTGGCCGGGTGTGTGAGGGAGGACGACTCGGTCGCGCGGCTCGGCGGTGACGAATTTGTGGTTCTGCTTTCCCGGATCAGCGGTCCGGACGCCGCTGGTAAAGTGGCAGAGACAATCCTGCGCCGGCTGTGCCAGCGGGTTCGCCTGAAGGATCATGAGGTCGGAGTAACGGTCAGTATCGGTATTACCATGATCCCCCACGACAGCGAAGATCCCGGCACTCTCATGAAATACGCTGACCTGGCGATGTACCGTGCCAAGGAAGCGGGGCGCAACACCTATCAGTATTTTACCCCCGCCATGAATGCCCAGGCAACCCGACGCCTTATTCAACAGGAAGAGCTGGCGACAGCAATGGAGGAAGACCGCTTCGTGCTGCACTACCAGCCCAAGGTTGAGATTGAAACCCAGCGTGTTATCGGTGTGGAAGCCTTCCTGCGCTGGCATCATCCGGAAAAAGGGCTGGTGAACGCGCAGCAATTCATCAGTCTGGCGGAAGAAACCGGGTTGATCGTCCGTCTGGGAGAACTTGCCCTGCGGCAGGCCTGTATTCAGATTCAGGCTCTGGAGCGGGCGGGATTTGAATCACTTAAAATGGCCGTCAATCTGTCGGTAGGGCAGTTGATGGATTCCGGTTTTCTCGACATGGTGCGTCAGGTGATCACTGAAACCGGGGTTTCGCCCGAACAGCTTGAGCTGGAAATGCCCGCAGCATTGCTGAATGAAGACGCAAGGCAGGTTCATGACCTTCTGGTATCGCTGCATGACCTGGGCATTTGTCTGATTCTTGATGACTTTGGAACCAGCGCCTGCTCGCTGGTATCGCTTCAGCAGCTGCCATTGGATGTGATCAAGATTGACCATCGTTTTATCCGCGACATTCCCTACAATGTCAGCGCCACCGATGTTGCCTCTGCCGTCATTGCTCTCGCGCGCAAGCTGCACCTGACGGTCGTGGCCGAGGGAGTAGAAACACCGCAGCAGCTCGATTTCCTTCACAATGCCGGTTGCGCCCAGTGTCAGGGCAATTTGTTCAGCTATCCGCTGGATGAAGATGCGCTGATTGGTTTCCTTGTTCGGCAATACGAAAGCCCGATGATTTCCTGATCATGGCAATACAGCCCTTATACCGGTAAAATCACGCCGTCGCCGGGGGCGAGCTTCCCGGTGGTGGCCCTTCCAGGCCCAATCCTTCGTTTTATTTGAGTAGCCTTTTTCTGTGACTGAACTGAGCCGAATCCGTAACTTTTCGATCATTGCCCACATTGACCATGGTAAATCCACTCTGGCTGACCGTTTTATCCAGATGTGTGGGGGCCTCACGGGTCGGGAAATGGCGGAGCAAGTGCTTGATTCCATGGATCTTGAGCGTGAGCGTGGGATCACCATCAAGGCCCAGAGCGTCACGCTGAAATACACGGCCCGTGACGGCATTGAATACAAACTGAACTTCATTGACACCCCTGGCCACGTCGACTTTTCCTACGAAGTGTCCCGCTCGCTATTCGCCTGCGAGGGTGCCCTGCTGATTGTGGATGCCGGGCAGGGTGTGGAGGCGCAATCCGTGGCCAACTGCCACACGGCTATTGAGCAAGGGCTGGAAGTGGTTCCGGTGCTCAATAAAATGGATCTGCCCCAGGCAGAGCCGGACCGGGTCGCCCAGGAGATTGAAGACATCATTGGAATTGAAGCCACTAATGCCGTGCGCTGTAGTGCAAAAAGCGGCATGGGTGTGGAGGACGTTCTGGAAGACCTGATAAAGCGAATCCCGCCACCGGTCGGCGACGTGGATGCTCCGCTTCAGGCGCTGATCATTGATTCCTGGTTCGACAACTATCTGGGCGTTGTGTCTCTGGTGCGTGTGACCCAGGGCACCATTAAAAAAGGTGACAAGATTGTCATCAAGTCGACCCAGAAGGGTTGGGCTGCCGATAAGGTCGGGATTTTTACACCGAAACCCACGGAAACCGGTGAGCTACATGCCGGCGAGGTAGGCTTTGTTATAGCCGGCATCAAGGATATCCATGGCGCCCCGGTAGGCGACACCATTGTTCAGCAAAAAGATTGGGAAAACATCCCGAGGCTGCCGGGGTTCAAAAAAGTTCAGCCCCAGGTTTATGCCGGCCTGTTCCCTGTCAGCTCAGACGATTACAACGATTTCCGGGATGCACTTGAGAAGCTGACGCTTAACGACGCATCCCTGTTTTTTGAACCCGAGAGTTCAGACGCGCTGGGTCTTGGTTTCCGCTGTGGCTTTCTGGGCATGCTCCACATGGAAATTATTCAGGAGCGGCTGGAACGCGAATACGATATTGATCTGATCACCACTGCGCCAACGGTTATTTACGAGGTGCTTAACAAGCAGGGTGAGACTCTGTCGGTGGCCAGTCCCTCCAGACTTCCCGATATTGGCTCTATTGAAGAAATGCGGGAGCCGATCGTGGAGGCGAATATTCTGGTGCCTCAGGAGCACCTGGGGAACGTGATTGCCCTTTGCGAAGAAAAGCGCGGCGTTCAGAAGAATATGCACTTCATGTCCACCCAAGTGCAGATTACCTACGAGCTACCCATGGCGGAAGTCGTGCTGGATTTTTTCGACCGTATAAAATCAGCAAGCCGTGGCTTCGCATCGCTGGATTACCATTTCGTGCGCTTCCAGACCGCAAATCTGGTTCGTCTGGATGTTCTGATTAACGGTGAGCGGGTGGATGCGCTGGCGTTGATTGTTCACAAGGAGCAGTCCAACTACCGTGGCCGCGCCCTGATCGAAAAGATGAAAGAGCTGATCCCCAGGCAGATGTTTGATATTGCCATTCAGGCGTCCATTGGCAGTCAGGTGGTTGCGCGGGTGACGGTCAAGGCGTTAAGGAAAAACGTAACGGCCAAGTGTTATGGCGGTGACGTCAGCCGAAAGAAGAAACTGCTGCAGAAGCAGAAGGAAGGCAAAAAGCGAATGAAGCAACTGGGCAATGTCGAGGTGCCGCAGGAAGCTTTCCTTGCCGTACTGAAAGTGGATAAATAAAAGGCACCTGAATGGACATTAATTTCCCCCTGGTTCTGGTTGTTCTGACCTTCGCCACCGGACTGATCTGGCTGTTGGATGTTGTGGTTCTGCGCAAAGGGCGCCGGGCGCCGGAGCAAGAGACTGCTAACGCTGAAGAGTCGGAGGCGGCGAAAGAGCCTTACCTGGTTGAGCTGAGCCGGTCGTTTTTCCCGGTGCTGGCCATTGTGCTGGTGCTCAGATCCTTCCTGGTAGAGCCTTTTCAGATTCCGTCGGGTTCCATGCTGCCAACGCTGGAAGTGGGGGATTTTATCCTGGTTAACAAGTTTGCGTACGGCCTGCGCCTGCCCGTTGCCGGTACAAAAATTTTTGCAGTGGACGACCCTCAGCGTGGCGATGTGATGGTGTTCCGTTACCCGGATGATGGCACCACCAATTACATCAAACGCGTGGTGGGCGTGCCCGGCGACCGTATCCGCTATCAGGACCATCAGCTTTTCGTGAACGGCGAGCGGGTAGAGGCTGAATTCGTTGCCCGCCTGCCGCCGGTCGAGATGCTCAGGGAACAGTTAGGCGAAACGGAGCACCTGATTTTTCGCACCATGGGCCGCACCGGTAATGGCGGGGAAGGTCAGTGGACGGTGGGTGATGACGAGTATTTTATGATGGGTGATAACCGTGACAACAGCAACGACAGCCGTTACTGGGGCATGGTTCCAGACAACATGGTTGTTGGCAAGGCGTTTGCCATCTGGATGCACTGGCAATCGTTCACCAGTCTGCCATCCTTTGATCGTGTCGGCAGTATTGATTAACGGCACCGAACGCCAGTATTGAACTCCAGGGGTTTACCGAACATGAAGCAAACCAGTCTTTCCTCCATGCACAAACAATCAGGCGCCTCAGCACTGACCATTCTGATCATGGTTCTGTTCTTTGGTGGCCTGCTGACCCTGGGTATCAAGCTGGGACCAGTCTACATGGATGATAAAACCATCAGCGCGGCGATTGAAAGCATCCGTGATACTGAGGGGCTTTCACGAATGGGGCCGGCTCAGATTCGCACCCTCATCAACAAGCGGCTTATCGTCAACAACGTGCGCAGTCTGAAAAAGGAGGACATCACGGTTGATAAAAACGGTGACGTGGCACTCATCAAAGTGGAATACGAAGTCCGGGATAATATCTTCCAGAATATCGACACTGTGGTTCATTTCCGGCACGAGTATGAGATGACTGGCCAGTGAGCTCCCAACCTGATCTTGAAAAGTTACAGCGCCGGTTGGGATACCAATTTGAAGACCCTGAACGTCTGTTGCTGGCTCTGACGCATCGCAGCCATGGCAACCAGAACAACGAGCGCCTGGAATTTCTGGGTGACTCGATCGTGAATATGGTGATTGCCGAATATCTTTACCGGCATTTTGAAAAAGCCCGTGAAGGCCAGCTCAGCCGCTTGCGTGCGCGCATGGTCAAGGGTGTCACCCTGGCGGAAATCGGACGCGAATTCGAGCTTGGCAATTATCTTCGCCTCGGGTCCGGTGAGCTCAAAAGCGGCGGTTTCCGGCGCGAATCGATTCTGGCGGATGCGGTAGAGTCGGTGATTGGCGCGATCTATCTGGACAGTGATTTTCATACCTGCCGGGAGCAGATTCTGCGCTGGTTTGAGGTGCGCCTGAAAAAACTGGACCTGCAGGATACTCAGAAAGATCCGAAGACCCGGCTGCAGGAATATCTCCAGTCACGACAGTTTCCGCTGCCCCTCTATGAGGTGATATCCGTCGACGGGGAGGCTCATGCCCAGACCTTTAATGTCTGCTGCGCGTTGCCGTCTCTGGACCGAAAAACCTCGGGTATCGGCAGCAGCCGCCGCATCGCCGAACAGGAAGCCGCCCGCAATGCCCTGAAACAAATGGGTGTGGAGAACGACTGATGAACGATATTACGCGCCCCGAGAATCCCGACAGCCGGTGTGGCTTTGTGGCCATTGTAGGCCGCCCGAACGTGGGCAAATCCACGTTGCTGAACCATATTCTGGGTCAGAAGCTCAGTATCACTTCCCGCAAGCCGCAGACCACCCGGCATAAGGTCGTTGGCATCAAAACAGAGGGCCTTTCACAGGCTATCTATGTCGACACGCCCGGCATGCATGAGGACGAACCAAGGGCTCTGAACCGGTATATGAACAAGGCAGCCACCTCGGCCCTGAAGGGTGTGGATGTGGTGGTGTTTGTGGTTGATCAGATGGCCTGGACAGCAGCCGACGATTTGGTGCTGAAAAAACTCAGCAGCCTGACCTGTCCGGTTATTCTGGCGGTCAACAAGGTAGACCGGATCGAACATCGGGAGTTGCTGCTGCCGCATCTGGACATGGTCTCAAAGAAGCGCGATTTCGCCGAAATCATCCCCCTGTCGGCTTTGAAAAAGATGAACCTGGCGCCGCTGGAAGAATCGGTGGCCCGTTTTCTGCCGGAAAGCGTCCACTTTTATCCCGATGACCAGATCACTGACCGAAGTGAGCGCTTTATGGCGTCGGAAATGGTCCGTGAGAAAATTACCCGCCAGCTCGGTGCCGAGTTGCCCTATTCCGTGGCGGTCGAAATCGAAGAATTCCGGCACGACGAGAAAACCTTGCACATTTCCGCGCTGATTCTGGTCGAGCGCGAAGGCCAGAAGAAAATTATCATCGGCGATAAAGGCGAGCGTCTGCGACACATTGGCCAGGAAGCCCGCGTTGATATGGAGCGGCTGTTTGACAGCAAAGTGATGCTGCGGCTTTGGGTCAAGGTAAAACGTGGCTGGGCCGACAGTGACCGGGCCCTGAAAAGCCTCGGTATGAACGACTTCTGAGACCGGCATGAGAGGGCAGATACAGCAGGAGCCCGCCTACGTTCTTCATCGCAGGCCGTGGCGTGAAACCAGCCTGATGGTTGATGTGTTCTCGCTGAATTTAGGACGCGTGACAGTGATTGCCCGCGGCGCCAATTCAGCCAAAAGCCCGCTTAAGGCGCAGCTACAGCCGTTCCAGCCCCTGGTGCTGGACTGGGTCGGGCGCGGCGACCTCAAGACTCTGACCCAGACGGATGTCCGCCCTGGCCCATCACTGACTAAGACACTGGCGCTCTATAGCGGGCTTTACGTGAATGAGTTGCTGCAGCGCACCCTGCCCATGGACGACCCGAATCCGACGCTGTTTGCGGCCTATATCGACCTGTTGCACGAACTGTCACGGGCACCCGATGTAGAGCCTGTGCTCCGGCGATTCGAAAAGGCCTTTGCCGAGGAGCTGGGTTACAGCTTCGCCTGGGATCAGACCACCGATACCGGCGAGGCGGTCGCAATTGATCACCAGTATTATTACGATCCGGAACAGGGCATCCTGGCCCGTCCCTGTGAGACGGCCCGTTTGCGGGGATTGTCGGGTGCGACCCTTCAAGCCCTGGGAGCGGGCGATCTTGAGTCCCCGGATTGTCGCCGGGTGGCGAAACGTGTCACTCGTGTTCTGGTGGACTTTCTATTGCAGGGCCGTGAACTGAACAGCCGCCGTTTATTTTCCAGTCATCGGGGAGAACGCAATGAACTCTAGTGCAATGACCTCTAGTGCAATGACCTCTCGAGTTCTGCTTGGCGTCAACATTGATCATGTAGCTACACTTCGTCAGGCGAGGGGGACCCGCTATCCGGATCCGGTCCAGGCTGCATTACTGGCCGAGGAAGCTGGCGCAGATGGCATCACCATTCATCCCCGGGAAGACCGTCGCCATATTCAGGACCGGGACGTATTTCTGCTGAAAGAAACACTGAACACCAAGATGAATCTGGAAATGGCCGTGACTGACGCGATGATCGTCTTTGCTGAGCAGGTGCGGCCGGAATGTGTGTGCCTGGTACCGGAAAAGCGGGAAGAACTCACCACCGAGGGTGGGCTGGATGTTGAAGGGCAGGAAACCCGTGTGGCAAAGGCTTGCGAACGACTGGCCCGTGCTGGGGCCGAGGTGTCCCTGTTTATTGACCCGGACACCGCACAGATCGACGCGGCGGTGCGCTGTGGCGCGCCGGTGATTGAGTTGCACACTGGTGAATACGCCGATGCAGATACGCTCCAGGCGGAAGACAAGGCGTTCGACCGGATCGCGAAGGCGCTGGCCTATGCCCGCAAAAAAGGCCTGGTAGTGAACGCCGGTCACGGGTTGCATTATCACAATACCGAGCGGGTGGCGTCACTTCCCGGTATTAACGAGCTGAACATCGGCCATGCGATTGTGGCCCGTGCGGTGTTCGTTGGCTTGAAAGAAGCCGTGCGGGACATGAAGGATATCCTGCGCCGGGCCTGTCGCTGACTGGCCCGGTTGTTATTCAGTCGTCGCGCCCTGGTTCCGGTTCCTGAACAGCGGCTGCCAGTCGGTTTGTTCGCTCCAGATCTGCAGGCGCTCCATGGCTGCAACAAACTGATCTTTCTGCTCTTCCATATCAGGAGCCTCCCGCTTCAGTGCGGTCTCGAACTGATTCGCCGCTGCCCTCAGCTCAGGTACGCCGCAGTAGCGCGTGGCTCCATGCAGTTTGTGAACACATTCCAGCAACTCCGATAGCTGGTTGCCCGACCAGAGCGACTCGACACGCCGGGTGTCTGTGTGCAGCTGTTCGATCAGCATGCTGAACAGCTCTTCTGCAAGATCCGCCTTCCCGGCGGCAAGCTGGATACTTTCCGATACGCTCACACAGTCTTTCTGCTTCTCGCGGGTCGATGGCCGGATTGGGCGCCTGATATCACTCAGTTCCGGTACCCGTGACTGGCGACTGTAAGCTTCCTGCTGACAGGCATAGCCGGTGTAATCCCGGATCGTCTGCTCCAGCTGGGTATTGCTGATCGGTTTTGGCAGATAGCCATCGAAGCCCTGGTGGGTCAGGCGCTCCTGTTCATCCGCCAGGGCATGGGCGGTCAGGGCGATCACCGGAGTCCGGTGATGGTTGCCGTCCACCTCTCGCAGGCGCTCGGTGGTTTCAACGCCGTCCATGCCGGGCATCTGCAGGTCCATAAACACCAGGTCGAACGGGCGTTGCCGTGCTTTGCTCAGTGCTTCAAAGCCGCTGCTGGCGCCTTCTGCTTCCACCTTGCAGTCATTGAGCAGTGTCATCACCAGCTTCAGGTTGGCGTCGTTGTCGTCTACTGCCAGAATTCTCGGTGCCCGCGAAGAAGTCACCGGCCGTGCAGGTTCTGAGGGGTAATCAGGCAGCACGGCCTGGTTCTGGCTGATGCCGTGGACCAGAAACAAAAGTTCGTTGTAGAGCGAATCGCGGCACACCGGTTTGGTCATATGCCCGCTGGCCAGCCCGGACAGAGGCGTGTCGTGGGTTTCGAGAGTTGGTGTTAACAGTAAAGTGCGGCAGTCGCGCTCAAGCTCAAGGGTGCGTACCAGGCTGCAATACTGGCTTGAATGCAGTAGGTGGCGGGTGAGGCCGATAATGGCGAGGGCGTAACCGGAGTGCTCCCGCTGGGCTTCCTCAACCTGCTCCTGCAGTGCCCCGGGTGAAGACACCCGATCAACGGTAACCCCCCAGTCAGTGAGCAGGTGTTCCACTGCAAGACCGGTTGTTTTCTGGTGATCCAGATAGATCACTTTTTCACCCCGAAGAGCATCCCTGGGGGACATCGGGTCGCCCGAGGATGAAAGCTCCGAGGTGAGAGTGAACCAGAAGGTTGAGCCCCTGCCCAGCTCGCTGTCCAGACCGATCTTGCCGCCCATTTCTTCTACGAGCCGCTTGGAGATTGCCAACCCCAGCCCGGTGCCGCCGTACTGCCGTGCGGTTGAGGCATCTGCCTGACTGAAAGCATTGAACAGCGACAGCTGTTGGGCACGGGAAAGCCCGACGCCAGAATCCGATATGCTCAGGCGCAGGGTAATCCGGTTGGCTTCTTTATCTTCTTCCTCAAGGCTGGCTCTGAGCACCACTTCGCCGGTCTGGGTGAACTTGATGGCATTGTTCACCAGGTTGGTGATGACCTGTTTGATTCGCAGAGGATCGCCCATCATGTTGTCGGGAACGTCGTTGTAAACCAGTGGCACCAGATCCAGGTTTTTGCTGTGAGCCGCCGGTGCCAGCATCACCATGACCTCTTCCACAATATCCCGGAGCTGGAACGGAATGCGGTCAAGAATCAGTTTTCCGGCCTCGATTTTCGAGAAGTCCAGAATGTCATTGATGATGGTCAGCAGAATTTCCGAGGATTTCCGAATAGTGCTCAGATGGTCACGCTGCTGGCGCGATAGCGGGCTTTTCAGCAACAGGTCGGTGAAGCCGATAATGCCGTTAAGCGGCGTACGGATTTCATGGGACATATTAGCCAGGAACTCGGATTTTATCCGGCTTGCCTCAAGGGCTTCTTTGCGGGCGAAGTCCAGTTCAATGTTCTGGATTTCGATGGTTTCAAGGGTTTCCCGAAGATCTTCCGTGGCCTGATCAATGTTCTGCTGCATCTCAGCCTGAGCCTTGCTCAGTTCGCCGGCCATGGCGTTCAGGCCGGATTCAAGCTGATCGAATTCCGGCCCGGCTTCGGTGTATACCCGCGTATCCAGCTTGCCTTCTTTCAGCCGCGCCACCGCTTCATTGAGCTGAAAGATCGGACTGGTAATGGCGCGGCTGAGCTTCAGCGCAATGGCCAGGCTGACCAGGACGCCGCCCAGTACCAGAAGCATGGAAAACAGCAGGGCCTTATAGGTCTCTTTTTCGGTGCGTAAGTGGGACATCTCGACCATCGCCCAGCCAATCTGCTGGTTACCGCGCCCCACGGCCCGGCGGGAATCCGGGTCCAGCATTCCTTCGATCATCAGATCCTGAAGGTGAACCGGTGTGACGAAGACAGTGCTGTCGGGGCGGGGAATCTGAATGGGCTGTTGGCTGGACATGGCCTGTTCCCGGATATCGTCCGAGCCACCGGGGCCAGTGTGCAGAAGACGTTCACCTTCGCTGTCAAAAAACGAGATGGAGCGAACATCCTGTTCCTCCAGCAAAGCGTTCGAGAGGCTGCCAAGCAGGCTGCGGTTGGCGGTAAACAGGCCGTATTCCGAAGCTGCCGAGAGCTGCCGCGAGAGGGACTCGCCACGGTCGTTCAGCAGGGTTTCAATATTATTGACCCAGCTGTAGGTGAAGAACATTCCCAGCATAAGCGTGGTCAGCAGCGTGGGGACAAGCGTCACCACCATTACTTTTTTGCGAATGCCCCAGCGTCGCATAGTGTCTTCCAGATTTGCCCGGTGGCGGCCCGAACAGCCGATCATCCTGGTCAGCATAGCCGATTAGCGTTGGCGAAACGGTGTTGATGTTCGCGGTTATAGCCCGCAGTCATGGCGATAGCGAGAACCTGTATTGGGCGACGGCTGCCATTGCGCGTATTATGCAAGGCCGAAGTGTATCACAGGCTTAAGGTGCCGGCGCGGCAGGGCTTCCCCGGTACCGGACCAATGACCAAAGGTAACAGCATGCAGTTTCCGACCATCGAAGACTATGTTGGACACACGCCGCTGGTTCGCCTCCAGAGGCTTCCCGGTGACACCAGTAATGTGATTCTGGGCAAACTTGAGGGCAACAACCCGGCGGGGTCGGTAAAAGATCGCCCGGCCATCAGCATGATTCAGGAAGCCGAAAAGCGGGGCGATATCCACCCGGGTGACACGCTGATCGAAGCAACCAGTGGTAACACCGGTATTGCCCTGGCCATGGCGGCTGCGATCAAAGGCTATCGCATGAAGCTGATCATGCCGGACAACCTGAGTGAGGAGCGCCGGGCTTCCATGCGCGCCTACGGAGCCGAGATTATCTCTGTAACCAAAGAAGAAGGCATGGAAACGGCGCGGGATCTCGCCCAGAAAATGGAATCGGAAGGAAAGGGCAAGGTGCTGGATCAGTTCGCCAATCCGGACAATCCTCTGGCGCACTACCGCACTACCGGCCCTGAAATCTGGGAGCAGACGTCAGGGCGGGTCACGCACTTCGTCAGCTCGATGGGCACCACGGGCACTATCATGGGGGTTTCACGCTATCTCAAAGAACGTAACCCGGATATTCGCATTATCGGTTTGCAGCCCCGGGATGGCGCCTCTATTCCGGGTATTCGCCGCTGGCCGGAGGCGTACCTGCCCAGAATTTTTGACGCGACCCGGGTGGATGAAATCCTTGACGTGGGGCAGGAAGAGGCGGAAGTGACCATGAGAGCGCTGGCCAGCAAAGAGGGTATCTTCTGCGGTGTGTCTTCAGGCGGCTCCATTGCTGCGGCGCTGAAATTGTCTGAACAGGTTGAAAATGCCGTGATCGTTGCCATCATCTGTGACCGCGGTGACCGGTACCTGTCCACCGGTGTCTTTCCCGGCGCCTAGAACCCAGCAAGAGAATTATTCATGAGCAGAAGACGCAGGAAGCCGCTTCCCCAGGACCCCGTACGTTGCGACATCGAGACTCTGAGCCATGACGGCCGGGGCATTGCCCGGGACAATGGCAAGACCCAGTTTGTTGATGGAGCCCTGCCGGGCGAGACGGTGATGGCGAAAGTCGTCGGATCACGCAGCAAATTTGATGAGCTTCGGACGCTGGAGGTGCTGGAACCATCTGGCCAGCGAATGAGCCCACCCTGTGACTTTGCCGATTTGTGCGGGGGGTGCAGCCTTCAGCACATGTCGGGCGATGCCCAGATTCAGTTCAAGGAACAGACTCTGCAGGAGCATTTTGCCCATTTTGGGGGCATAGAGCCGGAGGAGTGGGTAGCTCCTATGCGTTCGGAAACCCTGGGTTATCGCCGTAAGGCCCGGCTTGGTGTGAAATATGTGCCGGCCAGAGAGTCCGTATTGGTGGGTTTCCGGGAAAAACGGAACAGCTTTCTGACGGACATTGACCGCTGCGTGGTGCTCGATCCGAGAATTGGCGAGCGAATCATGCCCCTGCGGGAGGTGTTACACAGCCTCGATGCTTTCCGCAGAGTGCCCCAGGTCGAAGTGGCCTGTGGAGATGATGTCGCAGCCATGGTGTTCCGCAACATGGACGACCTGAGCGATTCCGACCGGGAAGCACTGATCCGGTTTGGTCAGGCCCACGATTTGCATGTTTATCTTCAGCCCAAAGGTCCTGACACGGTTCACCGGATCTGGCCGGAGAGCGGTCCGGAACGCCTGACTTACCGGCTCGAAGAATTTGACCTCACGCTGGCATTTCATCCTATGGATTTCATCCAGGTAAATGCAGTGCTGAATCGCAGCATGGTTCACCGGGCGATTGAGTGGCTTGACGTTCAGCCGGATGAACGTGTGCTTGACCTGTTCTGCGGCCTTGGCAATTTTACGCTGCCGTTGGCGCGAAAAGCAGGGCAGGTGGTTGGCGTTGAGGGCGATGAATCCATGGTGGTTCGGGGCCGCGAGAACGCCGAGCTGAACCAGTTGCCCAATGTGGCCTTTCACGGTGCCGATTTGCAGGCAGACTTTACCCGTCAGGCCTGGGCGACAGAAGGATTCGACAAAATTCTGATTGATCCGCCCCGATCCGGTGCCCAGGAAGTCTGCGAGTATCTGACCAGGTTCGGGGCCCGACGTGTTGTCTATGTATCGTGCAACCCTGCCACGCTGGCTCGGGATGCGGGAGTCATGGCGCGCAACGGTTATCGACTGGTGCGTGCCGGCGTGATGGATATGTTCCCCCACACCACCCATGTCGAGTCCATGGCGTTGTTTGAACGCAAGGACTGAAAGCGGGAAGAGCAAACGCAAGATGGTAAAAGTCCGAAAAGATTACACCACTTCCGGTGACGGCACGGTCGACATCGAACGCTGGATCCGCCAGATAGAGTCTCAGACTCACCTGGAAAACCCGGAGCAGTTCCGTCGCGCCTGTGAGATGGCCGCCGCTATCGACCTGAAGGCCGTGCGCGAGGACCGGATATGGGCACCTGGCACCAGCAGTTTCCGCACCGGTATAGAAATGGCGCAAGTTCTGGTCGAGCTTCATCTGGACCAGGCCAGCCTGGTTGCCGCCATTCTCTACCGCGCGGTCCGTGAAGAACGCATACCGCTGGGGGATGTTCAGCGGGAGTTTGGCGACGAAGTGGCAGGCCTGATCAGTGGCGTGCTGCAGATGGCGGCCATATCGACCATCCATCACCCGCTGAAAGGCAATGTGCTGGGGCAGACCGAAGGCCAGCTCGATAACGTCCGCAGAATGCTGGTGACCATGATTGACGACGTCCGCGTGGCGCTGATCAAGTTGGTAGAGCGGACATCCGCGATTCGGGCCGTCAAGAATGCGCCGGAACAAAAACGGATGCGGGTGGCCCGCGAAGTGTTTGATATCTATGCGCCGCTGGCGCACCGGCTGGGTATCGGCCACATCAAGTGGGAACTGGAAGACCTGTCATTCCGCTACCTTCATGCCACCGCCTACAAGAAAATTGCCAAGCTTTTGGATGAGAAGCGGCTTGACCGGGAGGATTACATTAAACGGGTTATCTCGGCGCTTCAGGATGAGCTTGGCAGCTCCGGTATTCAGGCCGTCCTGTCGGGTCGGGCGAAACACATCTACAGCATCTGGCGAAAGATGCGGCGCAAGGGCATCGACTTCTCGCAGGTCTATGACGTGCGGGCCGTGCGGATTCTGGTGCCGGAAGTTCGCGACTGTTATGCAGCTTTGGGCATCGTACATACGCTCTGGCGGCACATCCCGAACGAGTTTGACGATTACATTGCTAACCCCAAGGAAAACGGCTACCAGTCTCTGCACACCGCAGTGATTGGCTCGGAAGGCAAGGTGATGGAGGTACAGATCCGCACACGGGACATGCATGAAGAAGCCGAACTGGGGGTGTGTGCCCACTGGCTTTACAAGGGCATGGACCGGGGCAACAAGTCAGTGGGCTACGATGCCAAGATCAACTGGCTGCGGCAGGTACTGGAATGGCAGGAAGAGCTGGGCGATATTTCCGGCCTTGCGGACCACCTCAAGTCCGATGTGAGCTCAGACCGGGTCTACGTGTTCACCCCCGAGGGCCACGTGGTGGGCATGCCCGAGGGTGCGACACCGGTGGATTTTGCCTACCGGGTACACACCGAGGTCGGCCACGCCTGCCGGGGCGCCAAGGTCAATAACCGGATTGTACCGCTGACTTACCCTCTAAGAACCGGGGACCAGATTTCCATTCTGACGTCCAACAAGCAGGCGCCCAGCCGCGACTGGCTCAACCCCAGTCTGGGCTATATTCAGACGTCCCGCGCCAGAGCAAAAGCAACCCACTGGTTCAAGCAACAGAACCGTGAGCAGAACATCGTCGATGGCCGGGCGATTCTGGAAGACGAATTCAAGCGTTTGTCGCTTTATGATGTGGACCTGGATGAGCTGGCCCGTAAAGTGAATTATCCGGCGGCCGACGACCTGTTCGCAGCAACCGGTGCGGGGGATATACGGCCCACTCACGTAGCCCATGTGGCGCAGCAGATGCTGGAGCCAAAGTCGGAGCAGCTTGATCTGAAGCTGACGTCCAAACCGCGCAAGCCCTACGATACGGAATCCGATATTCAGATACGGGGCGTTGGCAAACTGAAAACCCAGGTGGCCAAATGCTGCAAACCGCTACCCGGGGATCCGATTGGTGGGTACATCACCGTCGGGCGGGGCGTAACGGTTCATCGCCAGGACTGCATCACCTTCCTGAACCTTAAAGATTCCGAACTCAACCGAATCATCGAGGTGAGTTGGGGCGGCCATCCCGTGTCGGTCTACCCGGTGGATATTGAAATCGAGGCTTACGACCGCTCGGGTCTGCTGCGGGATATTACCCAGGCGCTGTCGTCTTCCAAAAGCGATGTGCTGGCCATGAACACCATCTCGAACAAGGATGAGAACACCGCCACCATGACCGTGACCCTGGAAATATCCAGCCTTGAACAGCTCGCCCGACTGCTGGCCCAGATTCGCAACCTGCCGAATATTATCGATGTCAGGCGGAGGCGTTCATGACCTATTCGGTGGAAGACCTGAAATACCTGATGGCCCGCCCGCGTGATCCGGACAACCGGCCGGATGAAGCCTGGATCAAGGCCAGTTGGGAGCGAATCAAGGCCGAGGAGCGGGCGCTGAAGCCAGACGCTGAGCCTGACAAGAGTCGGCTGAGAGATATCGCCCGAACGCTCCCCGCGATGGTGCGTGCTGAGAAACTTCAGCGCAGAAAAGTAACGGATAAGTACAATCCGTTACCATTATACCTGCACCTGGCGTGGCCCCTTCGTCTACACTTCGTTGGTCAGATGCGCTGCCTTAGTGCATCTGTGGGCGACCAAGCATAAGCAGGAGTGACGGCACCATGAAGATTAAAGATCTGGTCAATTATTGGGATAAGCATGCCCGGGGGCGTTTAGCCCGCGATGCCTATTTCGCGAATCTGTCTGACCAGCATCGCAAGCGGCTTGAGAAACTGGCTGCGCTCTATCCGATGAAATCGTCACAGGATCTGATGCGCGACTTTATTTCTGCAGCACTGGATGAGCTGGAAACAAGTTTTCCCTATGTGCAGGGCTCTAAGGTGGTTGCGTTTGATGAAGACGGCTTTGAAATCTATGAAGACAGTGGCATGACGCCGCGCTTCATCAGCCTGAGCCAGAAGCACATCCAGAAACTGAAAGCCCGTCAGTTAGAGTCAGTCGCGTAAGAGTGTTGCCTGAACAGAACTGACTGGCCGCCCGAAACGGGCAAAGCCCGGGCATTCCTGCGGGGTGGTACACCTCCACCCCGGGCCATTACCCCTCGCCTTATTTTTCCTTGTTTTCCAGCTTGTCCTTCAGCGGGCTGAGCCTGACCAGATCATCCAGCGCCGCGCCAATCATGTCATTCAGAATCTCTGCCTCGGAGCGGTCCGGGTAGAGCTCTGCGAGGGCAGCAATCCTTGCAGCATCCTCCAATGGAAGTCTCAGGTTGTAATCGTGACTGCGCTCAACCGGTTCCTTGTCACTTTCCCAGTGTTTGGGCAAATCGGTTACTTTCATGAATACTCCTTGCGGCTAAAGGCGTTAATCGTTATTAGTATCGTTAGTTTACTTCGCTTCCGTCAATTTAAAAGGACGCTATTGTGACTGAGCTGCATCCCGAACTCCGAGAAAATGTTCGAATGCTGGGTGAACTGCTGGGCCAGAGCATTCAGCACCATCCGGGCCAGGAGTGTTTTGAGCTGATTGAAGAGGTCCGGGCTGCTGCCAAGGCGGACCGGCGCCAGGAAAGTGGATCCGGACAGCGCCTGGTCAACTTGCTGGGCAAACTCAGCGACGACGAACTTCTCCCGGTTACCCGTGCCTTCAATCAATTTCTGAATCTGGCCAACCTTGCTGAACAGTACCACAGCATCCGTCGCAAGCGTGGCCATGAGTCTGATCTGTTGGTCGAGTCGCTGAGCGATGTGTTCCAGCGCCTCAAGGAAGGCGGAGTCCAACCGGATGAGCTTCATCAGCGAGTTTGTGAATTGCGTATCGAATATGTTCTGACGGCCCACCCGACGGAAGTGGCACGCCGGACACTGATCATGAAATACGATGAAATGTCCGGCTGCCTGGCAAAGCTTGATCACGACGACCTGCTACCCGCAGAAAGTGAAGAGATCATCAGCCGCCTGACCCAGTTGGTGAACGAGGGCTGGCATACCGACGAAATCCGTCATGAGCGACCAACTGCGGTGGACGAGGCCAAGTGGGGCTTCGCCGTTATCGAGAACAGTCTCTGGACGGCCCTGCCAAAATTTCTGCGAAGCCTGGACCGTGCCCTGTCTGAGGCGACGGGAAAGGGCTTGCCTCTGGGCGCTTCACCCATCCGGATTGCCTCATGGATGGGGGGTGACCGGGATGGTAATCCGAATGTGACCCATGAGGTGACTCGAAAGGTGTTCCTTCTGGGCCGATGGATGGCCGCAGACCTGTATCTGCGGGATGTTCAGTCGCTGCGGGCCGAACTGTCCATGTGGCAGGCCAGTGATGAACTGAGAGCGGTGGTCGGGGATTCCCGGGAGCCTTACCGTCAGGTACTGGCAGAGCTGCGCGAGAAACTGATCAAAACCCGCGACTGGGCAGAGGCCAAAATTGAGGCCAAACCGGCGGACGACACCGACATCCTGTTCGAGAACAGCGATTTTATCGCCCCCCTGGAGCTCTGTTACCGCTCACTGATGGATTGCGGGCTCCAGAGCATCGCCAATGGTCCCCTGCTGGATACGCTTCGCCGGGCTCACACTTTCGGCCTGCCATTGATCCGGCTGGATATACGGCAGGAATCTACCCGCCACGCTGCGGCGGTGGCGGAAATGGTGGACTATCTGGGTCTGGGGGATTACCTGTCCTGGCCCGAGGAGGAACGCCAGGCGTTTCTGGTCAAAGAGCTCAAGGGGCGCCGGCCTATGGTGCCCCGCAACTGGGCGCCGTCCGATGAAGTCAGGGAAGTGCTGGCTACCTGCGAGGTGGTGGCTCAGCAGACCCCGGAAGCACTTGGCTCCTACGTCATATCCATGGCTAGCAAGCCGTCAGATGTGCTGAACGTCATCTTGCTGCTGCGGGAGGCGGGCATGACCTATCCTATGCGCGTAGTGCCTCTGTTTGAAACCCTGGACGACCTTCGGGGCGCGCCGGACAGCATGGCGGCTCTGTACGAGGTTGACTGGTATCGGGAGTACTGCGAGGGCAAACAGGAAGTGATGATCGGTTATTCCGACTCGTCCAAGGACGCCGGCCAGATGATGGCTGCCTGGGCCCAGTACCAGGCTCAGGAAAAGTTGACCGAAGTGGCGGGCCGATTCGGTATTCACCTGACCCTGTTCCACGGCCGTGGTGGCACGGTTGGCCGGGGCGGTGGCCCTGCTAACCGTGCGATTCTCTCGCAGCCACCCGGGTCGGTGAATGGCAGTTTCAGGATTACGGAGCAGGGTGAGATGATCCGGTTCAAGTTCGGCCTGCCCCGGCTGGCGGAACAGAGCCTGACTCTTTACACCACCGCTGTGATCGAGGCCACCCTGGCGCCGCCCAGAGGGCCTGAGCCGGAATGGCGTGAGGCCATGGACTGGCTGACCGAACGTTCGCTGAAAGCCTACCGGTCGGTGGTGCGTGACAATCCCGATTTCGTGCCTTATTTCCGCCAGGTCACCCCGGAACAGGCCCTTGGCAAGCTCGCACTGGGAAGTCGCCCGGCCCGAAGAAAGCCGGGGGGCGGCATAGAGAGCCTGCGGGCCATTCCCTGGATTTTTGCCTGGACCCAGATGCGCCTGATGCTGCCAAGCTGGCTGGGTAGTGATGTGGCGCTGAAGGAAGCTTTTGCCAACGACAAGGTCCCTGTGCTGCGGGAGATGATGAACGAGTGGCCTTTTTTCAAAACCTACGTCGACATGCTGGAAATGGTGCTGGCGAAGTCGGACCTCAGGATTGCAACTCACTATGAAAAAACGCTGACGGATGACCCAGAGCTGCTCAGGCTGGGCGAGGACCTGCGGGAGCGTTTGCGTGGATGTATTGGCCATCTTCTCGAATTGAAACAACAGGACACACTGCTTGAACAAGAGCCGGTGTTTGCGCACTCGATGCGAGTGCGAAACCCTTACACGGATCCGTTACACTATTTACAGGCAGAACTGTTGAAGCGTGATCGTGAAAGTGAAGGCAAAGGGCAGGTGCCGGAGATGGTGGAACGTGCCCTGAAAGTGACGATGGCTGGTATTGCCGCCGGTATGCGCAATACTGGCTGATGACCCATTAAAAGGACTGGCAGAGAAGGAGAAAATCCTTGCCGATTGCACCGAGACTCGAACGATTTCTGAGCCTGAGGGGAATTGCCTTCCGCGAGCTGGCGACAAAGGCAGCGTCGAATTTTGATGTTGCCGTGTCAGAATCCGGGCGGTCTCCCGACGAGTTTGTCCGCGTCAGCCTGCTGATCGACATTAACGGTCCGCTGATGGTGGTGCACGGCTACAACAGCAGTGTCGATCCCGAGCAGATCCATCGGGTAACAGGACGACGATTGCAACCTCTTACGGCCCGGCAGGCATCGCGCCTGTTTCCGGATTGTGATCCCGGATTTATCCCCCCGCTGGGCGCTGCCTACGACGTTGCGGTTCTGGTAGATGATGACGTTCTGGGCTATTCCAGGGCGGTTATGGCCTGCGGTGCCGACAATGCGTTGATGGAAATGGATCGCACATCTCTGACCAGAGCGCTGGGGGATGCCACTTCCGGGCACGTGGTCATCCGGGGCCAGAATAACGAGGAGCGGGAAGCTCTGACTCTGGAACAAGTTGCCGATCAGCTTCAGAAGCTTTACCGGCTGCCTCCCATGCCGGCTCTGGCACTCAGGATTCTCAGGCTGACCAGCAATACCGAGGCCTCGGCGAAAGAGCTTGCGGACCTGATCGAGTTCGACCCGAGCATGACAGCACAGATCATGCGCTATGCCGGTTCGGCGCTGTTCAATTACCCCGGGCAGATCAACTCGGTACAGGAAGCAGTCACCCGGGTGCTCGGGTTCGACCGCGTGGCCCACATCGCTCTGGGTATTGCGTCAGTCCGGGCGTTTGAGATTCCCCGCAAGGGAATGCTGGGTATGGATGAGTTCTGGCGTCACTCTCTCTACTGTGGCTTCGTTTGTCAGCGAATGGCGGCCCGTTGTGGGGAAGATAAGGGGATCGCGTATCTTTGCGGCCTGCTTCACAACTTCGGACTTCTGCTTATTGGTCATCTGTTCCCGGCAGAATTTGAGGAACTGAACCAGCTTCGTGAGTCGAACCGGGAAGCCAGCATGCATTCCCTGGAGCAACAGGTGTTTGGCGCTGGTGATCAGCAGCAGCTACTGGCCGTGGGGCACGGTGCCATCGGTGGAATCCTTCACCGGCTCTGGCAGCTCCCGGGCCCTGTTATCAAAGCCGCAGGAATGCACCAGCGTCTGGATTACCATGGTGAGCATGAGCAGTATGTGCTGATGGTGCAGCTGGCTAACGGCCTGCTGAAAGAGCGGCAGATCGGCGACGAATTCAACCCTGACGATCTGCAGGCTCTGGCCGCAGCGCTCAACCTGACGGAACAGGATCTGGACACCTTCAGGGATGAAGTTGAAGGGGTCTCCGCAGATCTGGACGCACTGGCCAGATCCCTGTCATCCTGACGCCTAGGCATTTCATACCGGTTATACTGTGCGCCTGTTCCGTGATACGACTGAGGTCCACTTTCTCTGGAAGGTCCGAATTCGTATAATGCTTGGCGCTCCCCGCCGGGCCGCTTGTGTTGGGGTTGGAGTTGGAGTTGGGGTTGGAGTTGGGGGGTGAGAGGATGTCGCAAAGCCCGAGGGTTTTGCCACAGCTTTTCATATGGAAAAGACTATAACGGGAGCAATACCTATGAGATTCATTATGTTGGGCGCGCCGGGCGCCGGCAAGGGCACTCAGGCCCAGTTCATCACCGAGCGTTTTGATATTCCGCAGATTTCAACAGGTGACATGCTGCGGGCCGCTGTAAAAGCGGAATCCGAACTGGGCAAGCAGGTCAAAGAGGTGATGGCCACTGGCGGACTGGTTTCCGATGACATCATCATTGCCCTGATTGAAGAGCGTGTTCAGCAGCCCGACTGCAAGAACGGATTTTTGTTGGACGGTTTTCCGCGCACCATTCCCCAGGCTGAGGCGCTGAAAGACCAGGGCCTTGCCATCGACTACGTTGTCGAAATCGCCGTCGACGACGAAGAAATTGTCAGCCGCCTGTCCGGTCGTCGGGTGCACGAGGCCAGCGGACGCATTTACCATGTTAAATACGATCCGCCGAAAACCGAAGGCAAAGATGATCAGACCGGCGAACCCCTGATGCAGCGCGAAGACGACAAGGAAGAAACGGTTCGCAAGCGCCTCAGGATTTATCACGAGCAGACAGCACCCCTGGTGGACTACTATCAGGGCTGGGCGAGCAAAGATGCAGCCAGCGCACCTAAGTATGTCCGCGTCGAAGGTGTGGGCAGCCTCGACGACATTCGTGAACAGATTCTGACTCAACTGAAGTAATGCCGTGAACCTGCTAGCTCTGGACACATCCTCAGACGGATGCTCTGCCGCGCTGCTGCGTTGCGACGGTGGCAATGGTGACGAGCAGTTGACCTTTCGCTCAGAGCTCGCGCCGCGAGGTCATACCCGGTTGCTGATGCCGATGATCCGCGAGCTGCTTAACGAAGCCGGCCTGACACCGACAGACCTTGATGCACTGGCGTTTGCCTGCGGCCCCGGTTCCTTTACCGGTTTGCGTATCGCTACCGGCGTGGTTCAGGGGCTGGCCTACGGTCTGGAGATTCCCGTGGTGCCCGTGTCATCGCTTCAGGCAGTCGCTGCTGGTGCGATCGAGCACTTTGGCCTGCCAGAAGGTGACAAAGTGGCCGTGGCTTTTGATGCCCGAATGGGAGAGGTCTACTGGGCCAGCTATGAATGTCGCGATGGCCAACCAGAAGCATTGACTCAAGAGCGGGTGTGCCCGCCTGAGCAGGTAGTACTTGAGTCCGGGGCAGGCCGTTGGTTCGGGGCCGGAAGCGGATGGCGTCTGCAGGACCAGTTTCCATTGGATGTGGTTAACGCCATTCAGGCTGTCGATGACGGGCTGCTTCCCAGAGCCGACCGGGTAGCGCGCCTGGCCGCGCGTTCGTTTGCCGTAAACGGCGGCGTAACCGCAGCCCAGGCACAGCCGGTGTATATCCGGGATGAAGTGGCATGGAAAAAATTACCGGGTCGCTGAACGTCCTCTCTCTTTCTTCTACCGATCGGATCTGATGTCCATGGAACTATGGCAAATCATTGTGCTTGCACTGATTCAGGGCGTGACGGAGTTTCTGCCCATCAGCAGCTCGGCACACCTGATTTTACCCTCTCAGGTCCTGGGGTGGGCGGATCAGGGCCTGGCCTTTGATGTCGCCGTGCATGTGGGTACTCTCGCCGCAGTGATCTGGTATTTCCGACAGACTGTGGCTCAGTTAACCACCGCCTGGGTTGTGGATACCGCGCAAAGGCGGGTCGGTCAGGACAGCGGGCTGGCCTGGGCGGTAATAGCTGGCACCATACCGGCCGGTCTTGCTGGCATTGTCTTGAATGACGTCATCGAAACGACGCTGCGCTCCGGCCTTGTTATTGCTGCATCGACTCTGGGTTTCGGTCTCGTGCTCTGGTGGTCTGATGCCGTCGGGCGCCGAAGCCGTTCTCTGGATGGTCTGGCGATGAAAGACGCCGTCATCATAGGGCTCGCTCAGGCGCTGGCCCTGATTCCAGGTACGTCCCGCTCCGGCATCACCATTACAGCCGCCTTGTTTCTGGGATTTGACCGGGAGTCAGCCGCCCGATTTTCCTTTCTGCTGTCTATTCCGCTGATACTGGCTGCGGGTCTGCTGAAAACCCTTGAGCTGGCAGAGCAGGGCGGGGCAACAGACTGGGCCGCGATTGCAGTGGGCACGGCGCTGTCGTTTGTCAGCGCCCTGGTATGCATTCACCTGTTCCTGACATTTCTTGAGCGCCTGGGCCTGATGCCCTTTGTGATTTATCGCCTGATTCTGGGTGCGCTTCTGTTTATAATTTTGTGGTGACGGTTGGTCTCTTGGTTGGCTTCTTGATAGTGGCTTTCAAATCATGCCGGGATCTTCCATAATCAATGCCATCTAACTGATGATTCGGTGTGGCTGTAATGATCGGCGGAGTCAATCCAAACAGTAGTCTGGCTTACCAGACCGGTAATAATGCACCGGCCCGTGAGCGCAGTGATGTTGCCCGGGCGCCCGCGGCAACGGTAGAAGACAACCGCGGTCAGGTGCGTCGGGATCTTGCGGACGGGGCCTCGCCATCGACAGAAGCCCGCCCGATTACACCGCCCGACGCTCTGGAGCGCAGAATCGAAGCTCGCCGCGCTGCGGAGGATGTGCGTCTTGAGCGATTCCGGGCAGATGACATACCGCTTAACACGTCCCGCGCCCTGGCAACCTTCGCCAATGTGGCCGCACCCTCTTCCGATGCCCCGGACAGCCTTATCACCGGCATCGATATCCGCGTTTAATGGCATATATGCCTGATTATTCCGGCCTCGCAACGGGTCATGGTGCCCTTGGCGACGCCTGGCAGGTCAGAGAGTTGGCCGAGAGTCTTTGTGTTCCTTTTCTGGGTCTGGTGAAACCGAAACAGGTAAAAAACGCGGCGCTGCTGCTGTATTCGGACGATCAGGGGCTGTGTCTGCAGCTGACGGGCAAGGGCGCGCCAGGCCCGGTGCGCGCGGAATTTGTCAGCGGTAAAGCGGGTTACCGGCGGGAGCACGGCGGCGGAACCGGCCAGCTTATTGCCAAAGCGGTGGGGCTGAAAAAAACCCGCCAGCCACTCCATGTTGTCGATGCAACGGCGGGTCTTGGGCAGGATGCGTTTGTGCTGGCATCGCTGGGTTGTCGGATGACCTTGTTTGAACGCTCGCCCGTTGTCCATGCCATTCTTGCGGACGGTCTGGCGAGGGCATCACTGAATGAGCAATGCGCCGACATCACCGGGCGTATGCAGCTTGAAGCGGGTGACAGCCTTGATTGGCTTCAGAGGAGTGATCCCGATTCGGTGGATGTCATCTACCTGGACCCGATGTTTCCCCACCGCGATAAGTCGGCCCTGGTGAAAAAAGAAATGCAGGTTTTCCGGCAGGTGGTCGGTGATGATGACGACTCGGATGCCTTGCTTGAGGCCGCGCTCGCTATTGCCCGATACCGCGTGGTGGTCAAGCGCCCGCGGAAAGCAGAACCGCTCAACGGACCGCCGGTAACAACACGGGTTGAGGGCAAAAGCAGCCGGTACGATGTTTATTCCCTCAAAGCACTGCCAACCGGCGATTAAGCGGTCTCAGACACCGAGCATTTCATGCGCCTAGCATAGTCACCTGCTGGATGGCCTGCCGCTTTTCCACGCTCAGAACCAGACGCGCATCTTCTGCCACGTCATCCAGTGCATCGCTGTAGCACAGCAGGCCGTTTTCATCCTTTGCAACAACGCCGTTGCTTTGCAGGCTGGTAATGAAATTCCGGAACAGGGTCTTGTCGAAAAATTCTGGCGCGTTCAAGCCAAACAGAATCGACATTCGTTCGGCCAGCAGGGTGCACTGCTCTTCCAGCTCTTCGGCCGTGACCTTGCCGGACCCGTACCGGCGCAGAATGCCGATCGCAATGTGGTATCGCTCCAGAGTCTGGATAATAAAGCGGGAGAGCACCCGCAGGCGCAGCATGGCGTCGGTTCCCTCTTCGGGGCGGCTAATCTGGCCGTTAGCCTCCTCGAGCAGCAGTCCTTTATCCACCAGCACATCCACCCAGCGATTGATCACATCAGCAATCTCATCGGTGTGGTATTTGAGGAAGAGTTCAGACTTAAGGTATGGATAAGCCACGCTCGCCAGAAACTCGATTTTGTCGCGGTTCAGTGACTGCTTGTTTTCAAACAAGCTGGCAATCAGCGAGGGCAGGGCGAACAGGTGCTGGATATTGTTGCGGTAGTAGGTCATCAGAATCGCATTTGTGCCTTCCAGCGCAATGATGTCGCCCAGCTTCTGGGGCTGGCGGGTAATCAGCCCCATGTTCTCGCAATAGGCTACCCAGTCCTTGCCTTCGCCCTTGGGCAGGGTGACGGTTTCAGCATAAGGATAGGTTGCGAGCAGATCGGCGTACTGATTCATCAGGCGGATAAGCTGGCCTTCGTCCATCGCCAGGCGTTCTGCGCCCAGAAGCGCCGTTGCCGTGAGTCCGATCGGATTGACGTCGACCGAGGCATTAATGTTGGACGCGACGCGGCTGGAAAGCTCGCTGACCGCATCGTGCAGCCAGCGCGGGCGGTACTCTGAATCGTAGGCTTCCTTGCGCCAGGTCGGGCGAACTTCATCCAGCACCTCTGCCAGCGGAATCGCCTCGCCAAAGTTAACCGCCACCTTGCCGAAGGAATTGCTTAGTTTGCGGGCGGTCTTGGCCAGGGTAAAGATGCTTTCCTTCTCTTTCTTCTTGCCGCGAAGCTCGCCCAGGTAAGAGCGCCCTTCCATCACTTTCTCGTAACCGAAATAGACGGGCACAAAGACGATGGGCTTGCGGTGATTCCGCAGGAAGCTGCGGACGGTCATCGACAGCATGCCGGAGCGTGGCTGAAGCATTCGCCCGGTGCGGCTGCGGCTGCCTTCGATAAAATATTCGACCGAGTAGCCCCGGGAGAACATGACGTGCATGTACTCGTTGAATACCGTGGCGTACAGGGGGTTGTCCTTGAAGCTGCGACGCATGAAGAACGCGCCGCCGCGCCGGAGAATGGGGCCGATAATCGGCATGTTCAGGTTGATGCCTGCGGCAACGTGGGGCGGCATCAGGCCGTTTTTATAAAGCACATAGGACAGCAGCAGGTAATCAATATGAGATCGGTGGCAGGGCACATAAACCACGGCATTATCCTGGGCAGCCTCTTTCGCCACATGAATATTGTTGACGGCAATGCCCTTATAAATGCGGTTCCATAACCGCGAGAGCAAAACCTCCATAAGCCGGATGGTGACAATCGACATGCTGGCGGCAATTTCGTCGGCGTATTTGTACGCCTTCACCCGGACCTTCTCCGGCTTCATGTCCTGCTCGGCGGCCATCTCCCGAATGGCCTCTTTGACCGCCGGGGTGCGGATAAGTCCCCCGACCAATGTGCGGCGATGAGATAAGTCGGGGCCGAGTACGGCCTGGCGTACCCGGCGGAAATGGGTGCGCAGAATGCGAGCCAGCTTGCGATTGGCGCGCTCTTCACTGTGGCGGTACTCAGACACCACCTGCTGCAGCAACAGTGGAGCGTTGAATTGCACGTAGGTGCTGCGGCCATGAAGCAGAATGATCAGCAATTTCTGTAAACGACCTGCCACGGACCAGCTATCGGACAACACCAGTTTAACCAGGGATTTCTCCTTGTCCGGAGAGCGTCCCCAGAACAGAGACACAGGCACAATCTGCACATCCTGCTCCGGATGCTCCAGGCCGTGATGAACCAGCGCTTTGAACTCTCTGGTCTGAGCCGGTGTGCGGCGATGCCGCAATCGTCCGCCGGTGCGGCCATAGAGAAAGAAAAACGAGTGGTTGGGGCCATTTTTCACTGGCAGCGAGGATTCTGCACCTGGTAGCTCAGCGCTCAGTACTTCCTGCTCCAGAACCAGGCGGCTGGACAGGGAAGCGTACTGAAGGACGTAGCAAACCGGCTTGTCAGGATCAATTCCCAGCGCCTCCAGGTCATTGCCGCTGACGTCTGTTCTCACCCAAAGAAACAGGATTTTGCGCAGAAACGTCAGGATCAGGCTGTAAACACCCTGAAAAAATCGCATAAACAATGGCCCCGGTTCACCAAAACAGGCGCTAAGTTTACTCGCTTGCGCGGGGCGCTGAAAGTCGTGTTCGCGTTCAGCAGGGGTGTGTGGGTGTGGTACATTTCAGACTTTACTCTTTCACCCGCACGGGACGTGGATTATGACGCAATGGACTCCCGGTTGGTCATCCAGCAAACCGGATCCTTCGGACCTGGTATTGGCCATTGCCGATGGCCAGATCGTTCGCCCCCAGGAAGGCTGGCTGCATGCCTGGGCCGCTGTCGAGCCCTCAACCACGGGTGGTTTGGGGCCGGTTTATGTGGGGCAGCTTAATGACTGCCCGGTCTATGCGACTGAAGTGTCTGCCCACTCGATGGATGCGGGTTCCGGGATCGTGGGCCTTCGCGATGCCCTGATTCTGATGGACGCCGCGCCCGCGGAATTGCTGAGCACCGGTTTTCAGGTGTTGCAGTGGTGGCACGATCACCAGTTTTGCGGCCGGTGTGGGTCACTGACCGAAAGTCACCCGCAGGAGAGAGCCCGCTGGTGCGACCGTTGTTCCATTCCCTGGTATCCACGGCTTGCTCCCTGCGTCATTGTGGTGATCCGACGTGACGACAGGCTGCTGCTGGCCCGTTCTTCGCGGATCAAGCGGCATTTCTTCAGTCTGATCGCCGGCTTTGTGGAGCCGGGTGAAAGCATTGAGGCGGCGGTTGCGCGGGAGGTGAAAGAGGAAACCGGTCTAGATGTCACCGGCATTCGCTATCAGCGGTCGCAGCCCTGGCCGTTTCCCCACCAGTTAATGCTGGGCTTCTTTGCCGACTATGCCGGGGGCGACCTCGTGTTGCAGGCCGATGAACTGGCGGAGGCAGACTGGTACTGGCCGGGCGACTTACCGCCAGTGCCGCCGGTGACCACCATCGCAGGGCAGTTGATCCGGTCGATGGAGCAGGAGATTCTGGCATCGGAGAAAACCTCGTGACTTGCTCCCAAGGGCGCCTTCAAGTAGGTCCCCGGGTGCTGGTGTTTGACTCAGGCATCGGCGGGCTCAGTATTGCTGGCTGCATTCACCGAGTATTGCCGTCAGTGCAACTGGTTTACCTGGCGGACAGTGCAGGCTTCCCGTACGGCGGACAGCCCGAATCGGTGGTTGTTGAGCGCAGCAAAAAACTGATCGGCGAGGCACTTGCAGCCTTCCCCTGCGACATTGTGGTGGTGGCCTGCAACACCGCCAGTACAGTCGTTCTGCCCGCGCTTCGGGCGATGACGGCTACGCCGGTGATAGGCGTGGTGCCGGCCATCAAACCGGCGGCAGCCGTATCGCGGAACCGTCGAATCGGGATTCTGGCCACGCCGGCCACGGTTACCCGGCCTTATCTGGCAGAGTTGGTTCAGACGTTTGCCAGTGATTGTTTCATTGAGCGCATCGGCCATCCCGAGCTGGTGTGCTGGATCGAGCGTCAGCTATCCGGTGAGAACTTGCCTTCTGAGGCACTGAGTGAAGCACTTCAACCCTTCAGGGATGCCCGGGTGGATACTGTGGTTCTGGGCTGCACCCATTACCCACTGGTGACGCCGCTATTGAAAGCGCTGCTGCCTGAGGTTTCATACTGGGTGGATTCCGGAGACGCCATTGCCCGGCGGGTGGTCTGGCTGCTCGATCAGGCCGGGCTTGATCCCGCTAGCCTCGAAAGGCCAGTCTCGGCACAGCCCTTGGAACAGGTACTGTTTACCGGCCCGTTGCCGGCGGGAGTCGCCGGTTTTTTGTCAGACCTGGGGCTGAGTGCCGGTCAGCTACAGGGTAACTGGCCGGCCACAGAAGGGGTCAGATCAGCCGGGTCAGCTTGAACATGAAAAAGAATTCCAGTGCGGGAAGTGCCCGGCGATGACAGCAATAGGTTTTGAACACATCACCGCGGAATCGTGACTTGGTGAACTCCAGTCCCTTGAAGTTATACAGGAAGTTTCCTTTCTCATACACTCCGTGCATGATCCGTTTGAGCAGCCGGCTTTCCTGATGCTCGGTTTCCTGATGCAGGGATAGTGGAACCAGCCCCAGATCCAGAAAAGGCACGCCTTCTTCCTTGAAAACCTCCATGGCGTGCGCCATCAGGGTGTAGAAGATTCCCTGACGAAAGTCGGCATTTGCCCGTGAGATGTTTGGCACGTAGCTGACGATTTCGTTGTTGCGATAGATGGGGTCGAAATAAATAAAGCCCACCGCTTTGCCATCCTGATACGCGTAGAAGTGACGTTCATTCTCCCGGTATTCCATTTCCATCGGGCGAATCAGAAAGCGGATTTCCTTGCTCTTGCATTTGCGGGTACGAATCCACGCATCGGAAATTTCCCGGGTGTGATCGTCACTGAAGCGCTCTTGCACTGTGATGTTGTTTTTCTCGGCCTGGTTCAGTGCCGTTCTCAGAATTTGCTTCTTTTTACCCGACAGAGACCAGTTTTTCAGGTTAATACGGGATTCGCTGCCGAACTGGGTGCCGTAAAGGCCAAAACGACGATACAGAAAGTCGACCACTGGCTTGGAAACCTGGATGTAGCAGGCACTGGGGAAGCGCTGGTGGAATTTCTCCAGAATGACCTCGAATTGCTCGGGATCCGCGACCGGATCGGACAGTACGAAAATACTGCCCCATTTGCGCATATAAGCAATATAACCGATGCCCGGCACATCAAAATACGACATGCCCGGCTGCAGGGTCGAGAACGACTGGGAATGTGCACCGTGCTTTTTAAGAAAGCTGACTCGCTCGGAATGGGTAAATGCACCCGCATCGGTTGATCGTATGCCGTCCAGCGATAGAATCTGATCCGTCATTGTGAATTCTCCCCTGTCAGGCACGCTTTTGCCCGAGAATTGACCAGTAGCAGTTCATGTTAAGCAGTTTGAAGTGCTTTTTTTCGGTGACATCCAGACCCAGGCGCTGCATGTGCTCGGGGTAGTTGTAGATTTTGTGGAAGGCGTTGTTGGCCATCAGCCAGAAAGTGAACACGGCCATATACCAGTAAAGCTTCTTGAACATCCGTGCGAAGATATTGCCGGTGGGGTAGCAGAAATCGCCGACAACAATGCGGGCTTCCGGCTTACCCAGGCGGATCAGGTGCTCAAGAACCCGCACCATCACGTCCTCGTCAAACACATTCAGGAAAAAGTTGGCAACCACCATGTCGTAATGGTCAAAGTCTTCCACTTTCATGATGTCGCTGTGGATGCGGTGAATCGTCAGGTTTGGAGCTTCCTGCTTCTGGGCATCGGCAAACTTGCGAAGCATGGTTTCAGACAGGTCAACAACGGTGACGTCAGCGCCCAGTTCAGCAGCGCGAATGGCATCGCGGCCGTGGCCAACACCGGCGAACAGAATGCGGTCACCGGGTTTGACGGTTTCTACATCCAGCATGGCGGTTTTGCAGCGATGAATATTCTTGCCGCTGTAGAGATTGCTGAGGAAATCGTAAACCGGTCCGATGTATTTATATTTGTCGCGCATGATCACTTCTGCCTGTTCAGATCGATTCGGAGCTTTCTGGATTAAAGCGCTTGATGGATTTGAGCTTAGAGAAGTGACAGATCCAATTATGTGCAGTACCGCGCATTTCCGGATACACAAAGTAACGCTTCGCAACATTTTGCAAACCAGATCAACAATTTGAATCAGACTGTCCGACAATGGATTATCGAAAAACTGAGCGTGTGTGCTTGAAGGTGGTGGGTAAGGCGAGGATGTTCTGAATCAGAAAGAGGCGGCGCGAGCGGGGACCTGACCCAGAGATTTTTCAATCATTTCTTTCGGACGCGCGGGGCCGTAATAGAATCCCTGTACTTGGTGGCATCCCAGGTTCTTGAGGTAGGCAAGCTGCTCTTCGGTTTCCACTCCTTCCGCTACAATTTCCAGCCGCAGGCCGTGGGCCATGGCAACGATGGCATTCACAACGCAGGCTTCGTCTTCGCCACTGCGAATGTCCCTGACAAAGGACTGGTCTACCTTCAGGGTATGGATTGGCAGGCGATGAATATAATTCAGTGATGAATAGCCGGTGCCAAAATCATCGATGGCGATGCGCACATCCAGGTCAGCCAGTTCCCTCAGTTTCTGGCTGATGTGCTCCAGGTCTTTCATGATTACGTTTTCAGTGATTTCGATTTCCAGGTTGCCCGGCGGAAAATTATGGTCATGCAGCTGGTTCATCAGGGTGCTGACAAACCGGGGGTGCTCGACCTGCAGTGGTGACAGGTTGACCGCAAGCCGCAGATCCTTGTGGCCGTCCCGTATCCATTGGCCGACATCTCTGCAAGCAATACCCAGAACCCGCTCGCTGAGTCGTCCGATCAGTTTGGTTTCTTCGGCCAGGGGCAGAAAATCTCTGGGGTAGAGCAGTCCCTGTTGCGGATGTTCCCACCGTACGAGTGCTTCCAGCCCTACCACGCGGTTTGTGGAAGAGCACACCTGGGGCTGGTAAAAGACCCGCAGTTCGTCACGGTCCAGTGCCAGGCGCAGATCCCGTTCAAGGTTCAGACGGTCAGCGGTGTCCACGCTCATGGTTTCGGAGAAGAACCGGTAACCGTCCTTACCCCTTGCCTTGACGTGGTACATGGCTAAGTCCGCATTCTGGATCAACTGATCCATGGACTCTCCGGCCTCGGGGTAGGTCGCAATGCCGATACTGACGCCGACAAACACCTCGTGGCTGCCGAGCTGGAAAGGCTCTCGCAATGCTTTGATCAGTTTTTTGGAGATCTGGCGGGCGTCTTCGTGGTTGTTGATGGATGGCAGCAGCAGAGTGAATTCATCTCCCCCGAACCGGGATAGGGTATCGCCCTTGCGCAGACACTGCTCCAGACGATGAGTGACGGCCTGCAAAAGTCGGTCGCCCATGGCATGGCCCAGGGTGTCATTGATGACTTTGAAACGATCGAGATCCAGGAACATCACGGCCAGTTTCTGCTCGCTTCGGCGGGCGTGGGTGATGGCAAGGTCCAGCCGGTCTTTGAACAGGGCCCGGTTTGGAAGCCGCGTCAGCAAGTCATGATAGGCCTGAAAGTTGATAAACGCTTCGGCCTCTTTGCGCTCGGTGACATCCCGCGCGGTACCGTAATAACGGGCCTCGCCACCGTGGCTGGTTTTGCCGTCGTCCTGGGGCCAGGTCTCGGCGTCAACCGGAAAGGCAGTGATTTCAAAATGTCGGGTGGCCTTGCGGTTGCCACGGGTTTTCAGTCTGACTTCCAAAGTGCGGGGATTGTGGGCTGATATGTTCGGACCGGTGAGCGCATAGGTTCCCCGGGCCAGATCGCGATTATCCAGAATATGACGGAAGTGACGGCCCAGCAGTTCAGTCTGCTGATATCCCAGCAGGCTCTCAACCTTGCTGTTCACAAAGCAGAATTTGCCTTGGTCATCCAGCATGAAAACGATGTCCGGTGAGCTATTGACGATATACCGGTGCAGCTCTTCGGATTTTTCCAGCCGCATGCTGATGTTTTCATGGGCGAGCATGAGGGAGCGTTTGGCGAGAACGCTGCGCACGATCGCCAGCAGTTCTTCAGGGTCAAATGGTTTGCGGATATAGTCGAGTGCACCGCGGCGCAGAGCGCGGCTGACAGCCGTGAATGAGCTTTCCCCACTGACAACAATGGCACCGCAGTCCGGTTGGATTTTGGACAACTTTTCCATCACCTCAAAGCCGTCCACCTCCGGCATTCGAAGGTCAAGCATTGCAAGATCGAACCGGTGATCATCGATCGCCCTGAGTGCAGCTCTGCCGCCTTCGGCTTCTGTGATCTCGTGGCCTTCCTGCTTTAGCAGGGAAGAGAGGCTGGCCAGAATCCTCGGGTCGTCGTCAACCACCAGGATTCGTGCAGCCTGCCGTTCGCCAGGAGTTTTGTCAGTGCTCGCAGGTATCATGTCAGTTCGCTCGCTGTCTGCTCGTCAGTCGTTTGTTATTTTGTTATTTTCTGCCATTGGGAGCAGCACTCTGAATGCGGTTCCGGCACTTCCTGTGCGGCAGTTAATGATGCCCTCCATGTCATCTACAAGTTGTTTTACAACACTCAGGCCCAGCCCCCCATGGCCACGGCCTTTGGTGCTTTTAACGGGTGAAAAAAGATGTTTCTGTATCTCGGGCGGAAGCCCGTCCCCGGTATCTGATACTTCCAATTCCACCCAGGTGCGGCCACCCTGCCAGACAGGTGCCACACTGCGAATGGTTACGTCACCACCATCGCTAAGACATTCCGCCGCGTTGCGCACCAGATTAATGACAATCTGACGGATAATCGCTGCGGGCGCTGCAATCGTTGTGGAATCTTCGCACAGTTGTACGCTCAAAGTCTTTCTTTCGCCGCTGAACAGGCCGTCTTCCAGAAGATCCCGAAGTAGCTTCAGTTCGTCATTAAGATTGCAATCTTCTGTCGGCTCATCGCTCATGCTCTGCCAACTTTTACCAATTTGTAGCAGCAGATCGCCCGCGCGGTCCAGTTCTTCGCGAATGACGTCGAGCTGCTGGTGTACTTCGGTGTCTTCCAGTCGGTTCTGCAGTTGATAGATATACTGGCGAATAATGGTCAGTGGATTGCTGACCTCATGAACCTGGCGTCGAATAGCCTGCTGGGCCAGTTCGTCGGCCATGGCGTCCTGCTTATTGTCGGTGCTGGTCTGGATGTCGGTCAGGGCGCGGGACAGCTGGGTGCAAAAAAGACTGCCAATTTCTTCCGCGTGTCGGGCACCTTCAGAATCAGTACCCACCACGAAAACGCCGGCGCAGCGGTCTAGCCCGCTTACCGGCAAAGCCACCAGCGAAGGCGCGTGCAAAAGGTTCATAAGCTGCCGGTCAAGAACGCTGGGTTTGCGGTTTTCCAATAATAGTGGCCGGGCAGTGATGTAGGCCTCGGTTAACAGGCTTTCGGCAGGGCTGGCGGTAACGCTCAGATCCGCAGGTTCACCATTGCTGGCAGAATACAGTGTTAGCTCGTTATCAGCGCCGCCGAAATAGAGCGAGGGAAGGCCGGTAATGAGGGTGAGACTGGTCACCGTTGCTGCCAGGCACGCCTGTGTGCTGTCTTGCAAGGGAGCAAGGTCCAGCGCCTGGGTGGCCATTGCCTGGTGCAGGACTGTCTGTTTCAGCTTTTCGTGGGATACCCGGGCATCGTAATCCGCCGAAAGGGGGATGCCCAATGATTTGGCAACGCCTTCGACTTCCTGATCAATGCGCCGTTTGATCTCGCGGGTCAGTTCTTCATTCAGTCCGAAAATGGTGCCTGCAGCAGCGATGCCTGCAGCGTCAGCCTGTGCCAGTCGTGTGGCCAGGCTGATCAGCTTGACCAGATGTCCCGCATCGCGGATATCCGCCGGTAGCGCCTGCTGGTATAGCATGGCGTCGGACGCCATAGGCCCCAGGCCCCAATCGCTTACCAGTTTTGCTGCAATTTCCGACTGGTGGTCAAAATAGTACTGCTGTGCCTCGCCTGGTGGCGTTTTCAGGGCAATCAGTTCGCCCACGTTATGCAGCATGCCCAGCATGAAAGCCTGGTCCGGCTCCGGGTAACGGGTCAGCGTTGCCAGGGCTCTTGCTGTCATGGCAGTGGTGAGTGAATGTCGCCAGAAGTCCCGCAGTTGCTGCCACTGGTCAGCGCCCAGCTCATAAAGAATCTGGCGCAACGCCGCCGTAAGTACCAGAGTATGGAACCGGTGGGTGCCAAGCCGCAGAAGTGCCTGGTCGATGGAGCGAATCTGGGTGGATGTTCCGTACAGAGAAGAATTGGCAAGCGCAAGGATGCGGGAAACCAGGGCGGTGTCGGCGGACACAATCTCGCTGATCGAGCGGTAACTTTCCTCCTGATGACAGGCTTCCAGAGCGCGGAGGGTTACCTCAGGCAAGCTGGGGAGCTGAATGTCAGGAGCAATTTCCATAAAACGGTCTGCTCTGGGATCTGGCCATTTGGCAAAGTCTGGCTGTTTGTTGACCAATGATCTGGTTGAGGTTAATCAAAAAAACACAGTATTAGATAGTTAGCGATGGTTCTTACGTGAATTATTCACCAGGATGTGACGCATGTAAACTTTCTACACGTATCGTACGCTTTTTCGCCCTTTCGTCGAAGTAGCCATAAGGCCAGTTTGGCTACAGTCTTATGATTGTTACAGGTACACTGATCCAAATTTTCCGGATTGGCTTATCAAAACTCACGCTATGGATTCGCTCGCTGATCAAAAGGGATTTATGACGGACAGAACCTCAGCCCCGCAGGCTCGCAGGCAGCCCCGGACTCTTGCCATTACCGGTGGCAAGGGTGGCGTGGGTAAAACCTCTGTGGCGATCAATCTGGCACTGACTCTGGCCCGTGACGGCTCGAAAGTGTTGTTACTGGATGGCGATACCGATCTTGCCAATGTCAGCATCATGCTGGGACGTTACCCGCAGCGCACGCTTGCGGATGTGATAACCGGTTCCAGTTCGCTTCAGGATATCATTATGACGGCCGATTACGGCCTGGACATTGTACCGGGTGCGTCCGGCGTGGATCAGTGCATTGATATGGAAGCGTCAGCCAGCCTGCGGGTACTCAAGGCTCTGTCCCAGCTTGAGAAGCGCTACGATTACGTGATCACGGATACCGCGTCGGGGCTTCAGCCCACCGGTATGCACATGATCGCCGCCGCCGAGCTGGCCTGTGTGGTGGTCACGCCTGATCCGGCCTCCCTGACGGACGCATTTTCGCTGATCAAACTGCTGGTCCGCCGGGGCTATCGCCGCACGCCCAGCATACTGGTGAATATGGCCCAGGGGGCGAGCCAGGCAAGAACGGTTTTTCAGCGTCTTGAGGGAGCAGCCCAGCGCCACCTGGGCATTTCGTTGCACTACTTGGGTGGTATCTGGCGGGATGAAACTCTGCGCCAGTCTGTTCTCAACCAGCGTCCTGTTGCGTTGCTGCCAGAGTCAGACCCGTCCTGCCGTCAGTTCCGCAGCCTTTCGGACATGTTGAATGTGCGGTTCCGGCAGATTTCGCCCAAAAAAGCGGGTATTGCTGCCTATTGGTACCGAGTGTCCGGCAAGCGCCAGCCCGCCATGTCCGCACCGGCGATTGCGCCGCCGGCGCCATCGACTCCCGAGGCCGTTGCCGAATCAGACAGCCAGGCCTGCCAGAACAAGATCGGTGAAATCAGTGATCTTATTGCCGCCAGCGGTGAGGCGTCTTTGCTGCGTTATGACGCGTTTAACCAGTTTTTTGCACTGTTGGGGCGCACTATGGACGAGGATGCGGTTGAAATTCTGCAAACCGGACTGGCCTCGTTGCCGTGGGAAAATATGGGCGAAGACCAGCGCCGCCAGTTCGCGACCCACCTTCGCCATCTTGCCACCGAGATGGAGCCGGTTTCGCACGCTGCTGCGCCAGCACCCCCTGCCACACCCGCCGATACGCACTCCGGGCAGGAGCCTTATTATGATCGCGTCAGCTTTGGTGAACAAAGCCGCCTGATACGGGCGCTAAAAGAACAACCGTCAGACGTCACTCTGGACCAACTCCTGCGATCCCTCTCCAGAACCGATAACAATCAGGGCTGATCGGTTCCTGATTACCGCCTCCAGTTACCTGTAGAAAAGCGTCATTTTAATAATGATTTTTGTAGCGTAATTTTGCGGTATGTCACTGCACTGTCATGGTGCTTGTGTAAGAATTAAACACAATTGTTGGCGGCAGTCATTTGACTTAAGTAGAAGTTGATAAAAAGTGGCCCACAAAATGCAGCTCAGGAAGAGGAAAGGCGCAAGCCTTAATCTGTAGTGTCGGGCAAAACACATTTGGATGAGAAGGAGTTCTCGATATGGCGAAGAAACAGGCAACCCCCGGAGAATCGGCCTCGGGCGTTCTGGAGCAATTGAGCGGCAAGCACGTGTTGATCACCGGAACCACCGGCTTTCTTGGCAAGGTTGTGCTGGAAAAGCTGATCCGGACCGTGCCGGATATTGGCGGCATTCATGTGCTGATTCGTGGTAATAAAAGCCACAGGGATGCCCGCAGTCGTTTTCTCAATGAAGTTGCCAACTCATCTGTTTTCGATCGCCTGCGCCATGACGACAATGAGTCGTTCGAAACCTTTATCGAGACTCGCATTCACTGCATTACCGGTGAAGTGACCGAGCCACGTTTCGGTCTCGAGGCTCCGGCTTTCAAAGAACTGGCTGGTAACATCGATGCTTTTATCAACTCGGCGGCCAGCGTGAACTTCCGCGAGGAGCTGGACAAGGCTCTTCAGATCAACACCTTGTGCCTTCATAACGTGGCGGCGCTGGCTAGCTTCAACCGTGATATGGCGGTTGTTCAGGTGTCCACCTGCTACGTCAACGGCAAGAACGCAGGCCAGGTGACCGAGTCTGTCATCAAGCCTGCCGGTGAGGCCATTCCCCGCAGCAACGGCGGTTACTATGAAATTGAAGAACTTGTGCACCTGCTGGAAGACAAGATTGCGGATGTGCGCGCTCGTTATTCCGGGCAAGTGCTGGAGAAAAAGCTGGTAGATCTGGGTATCCGTGAGGCCAACCATTACGGCTGGAGCGACACCTATACCTTCACCAAGTGGCTGGGTGAACAGCTACTGATGAAAGCGCTTGCCGGTCGCTCCCTGACCATTCTACGGCCTTCGATTATTGAAAGCGCCCTGGAAGAACCTGCGCCAGGCTGGATCGAGGGTGTGAAAGTGGCAGATGCCATCATCCTGGCCTATGCCCGTGAAAAAGTGTCTTTGTTTCCTGGCAAACGCAGCGCCATCATTGATGTGATACCGGTGGACCTGGTGGCTAACGGCATTATTCTGTCCATGGCGGAAGCCCTTGCGGCACCGGGCAAGCGTCGCATTTATCAGTGCTGCAGCGGAAGCTCTAACCCGGTTTCGCTGGGTGAATTCATCGATCATTTGATGGCGGAAGCGAAAAGCCATCATGCGGATTATCAGCGACTGTTCTATCGCAAACCGACCAAGCCGTTTATAGCGGTGAATCGCCGGCTGTTCGACCTGGTGGTTGGCGGCCTTCGTGTGCCGCTGTCGCTGGTTGACCGGGCGCTGCGCCTGACAGGCCAGAACCGGGAGCTGACAGCGCTCAGGAATCTGGATACGAGCCGGTCACTGGCAACCGTTTTTGGCTTTTACACGGCACCGGATTACATCTTCAGAAACGACTCGCTGCTGGCACTGGCTTCCCGAATGGGCGAGCTGAACAGGGCTCTGTTCCCGATCGATGCGCGTCAGATTGACTGGTCGCTGTACTTGCGCAAGATCCACATGAGCGGTTTGAATCGCTACGCTCTGAAAGAGCGGAAACTGTACAGTCTTCGATCTGCAAGAGCCCGCAAGAAAGCCGCCTGATAACTCCTTTCAGATTCATCTCTGTGCCGGGCTATGTGCCCGGCACAAGCCTTGTTGTTTTCCCGACCGCGGCTATCCTTAAGTCAGGTCGCGATGCAACGAAATCGCCTCCCGTTCGTTGTTCGGCTGGTTCTGGCTAAAACTGTCGGCGCATTAGTACGTTAGTCTAATTCATTGTTCACCGGTGCGCGTGTTGAACTAGGAATAACTATCTTCAGGGCGGCCTCGCCCGCACGCTCAGGTATTAAAATAATCAACAATGACGACAGGCTTCGAGCCTGAATTTAAAAGGGGAGCGCTATGACTGCTAAACAGGTTTATCCGGTAAGCCCGGACGTTGCCAAACGGGCATTGATTAACCAGGAACAATATGAAGAAATGTACCGCCAGTCGGTGGAAGATCCAGAAACCTTTTGGGGCGAACACGGCAAGCGCATCGACTGGATCAAGCCCTACAGCAAGGTCAAAAATACCACGTTCGATTACGACAAACTGTCGATTAAATGGTTTGAAGACGGGCAGCTGAACGCATCGGCAAACTGCCTTGATCGTCACCTTGAGACCCGTGGCGACAAAACGGCTGTCATCTTCGAAGGCGACGACCCCGCCGATTCCCGGCACGTGACGTATCGTGAGCTCTACGAAGAAACCTGCAAATTTGCCAACGTTCTGAAAAGCCAGGGCGTGAAAAAGGGCGACGTGGTAACCATCTATATGCCGATGATTGTGGAAACCGGGGTGGCCATGCTGGCCTGCGCCCGCATCGGTGCGATTCACTCGGTAGTGTTCGGCGGGTTCTCGCCCGAAGCGCTCGGCGCCCGGATTGCCAATGGTAAATCCCGTTTTGTGATTACCGCTGATGAAGGGTTACGCGGCGGTCGCAAGATCCCTCTGAAGAAGAATGTGGATGCCGCTCTGACCAAAGAGGACGCGGCGAAAGTCGATAAAGTGATCGTGGTTAAGCGCACCGGTGCCAGTGTTCCCTGGAAAGACGGTCGCGATGAATACTATGAAAAGCTCATGGAAACTGCGTCCACGGATTGCCCGCCCGAACCGATGAATGCGGAAGACCCGCTGTTCATGCTGTATACCTCCGGTTCCACCGGCGCGCCGAAAGGGGTACTGCACACCACTGGAGGCTACATGGTGTTTACCGCCATGACTCACGAGTACGTGTTCGACTATCACGAGGGCGACGTTTACTGGTGTACCGCTGACTTCGGCTGGGTCACTGGTCACAGCTACATTCTTTACGGCCCGCTGGCCAATGGCGCGGTGACGGTTCTGTTCGAGGGGGTGCCCAATTATCCGGACACCTCGCGGATGGGGCAGGTGGTCGACAAGCACAAAGTGAATATCCTCTACACCGCGCCAACAGCGATCCGCGCGCTGATGGCCGAGGGCGAATCCTGCATGAACGGCACCACCCGAGAAAGCCTGCGGCTTATGGGGTCAGTTGGCGAGCCGATCAACCCGGAAGCCTGGGAGTGGTATCACCGGGTGATCGGCAACAGTCAGTGCCCGATCGTGGATACCTGGTGGCAGACGGAAACCGGTGGCATTCTGATTTCGCCATTGCCGGGTGCTACTGACCTGAAGCCGGGCTCGGCCACCAAACCGTTCTTCGGCATAAAACCCGCACTGGTGGATAACGAGGGCAAGGTGCTGGAAGGCAAGTCAGAAGGCAATCTGGTGATTCTGGATAGCTGGCCTGGTCAGATGCGCACTATCTTTGGTGACCACGAACGCTTCAAGCAGACTTATTTCAGCACCTACAAGGGCATGTATTTCACCGGTGACGGTGCACGCCGCGATGAAGATGGCTATTACTGGATAACCGGCCGTGTGGACGATGTGCTGAACGTGTCCGGTCACCGCTTGGGCACCGCTGAAGTGGAAAGTGCCCTGGTGTCTCACCGTAAAGTCGCCGAAGCGGCAGTTGTTGGCTATCCTCATGACATCAAGGGCCAGGGTATCTATGTCTATGTCACCCTGGTGCACGGCGAAGAGCCAACGGAAGAACTCCGCAAAGAGCTGGTGCAGTGGGTGCGTCAGGAAATCGGACCGATTGCATCTCCAGATGTTATTCAGTGGGCGCCGGGGCTGCCAAAGACCCGGTCGGGTAAAATCATGCGGCGCATTCTGCGGAAGATTGCGTCAAACGAACACGATCAGCTGGGAGACATTTCAACCCTCGCCGACCCGGGCGTGGTTGATGACCTGATTAGTGGTCGTGAAAACTCTTGAGGACAAAACTGAATGTCACAATCTATTATCGTCGCTGATGATCACCCTCTGTTTCGGGCAGCACTGAAACAGGCGGTCAATCAGGCGGTACCTGATGCCGAAACAGTGGAAGTGGACAGCATCAAGGCGCTACAGGCGGCGGTCGAGTCGCATCCGAATGCAGATCTGGTTCTGCTGGATCTGAATATGCCGGGCGCCCACGGTTTCTCCGGCCTTGTCTTCATGAGGGGCCAATACCCGGGGCTGCCGGTTGTGGTGGTGTCAGGCTCGGAGCAAATGCAGGTGATGCGGCGGTCAATTGACTATGGGGCGTCCGGTTTCATTCCGAAATCGGCACCTCTACCGACTATCACTGATGCCATTCAGGCGGTGCTGGAAGGGGATGTCTGGCTGCCGGAAGGTGTTGCTGACAAGCTCGAACGGATGGAGCCAGACACAACAGACTTCTCCGATAAGCTGGCTTCACTGACCCCGCAGCAGTTCCGTGTTCTTGGTATGCTGGCGGAGGGGTTGCTGAACAAACAGATTGCCTACGACCTGGACGTGTCGGAAGCCACCATCAAAGCGCACATTACCGCGGTGTTCCGCAAGCTGGGTGTGCGCAATCGCACCCAGGCGGTGATTGCGATCCAGCAGATGGAAATCGATCCGTCCGATACGTCTTTATCGGGAAGCTGAAAATGGTCAGCCCTTGCTGGCGTAGCCCAGTTTTTTGTCCACCGGATTGAACAGTTCCTGGCCTTTGTGCCAGCGGTCAAGATTGTCCAGGAACTGATCGGTCAGCGCCCGCTTCCAGCCGATGAAATCGCCACACATGTGGGCCGTCATGATCACGTTTTCCATGTCCCATAACGGGTGGTCGGCGGGCAGCGGTTCTTCTTCAAACACGTCCAGCGCCGCACCGGCAATTTCGCCGCTTTTGAGGGCCTCGATCAGGTCGTCGGTTTTGACCACCGGGCCGCGGCCAATGTTGATCAGCCGGGCGGATTTCCGCATGGCCTTGAAGGCTTTTTCATTGAACAGGCCTTCGGTCTGTGGCGTCAGTGGCGCGGCAATCACTACATAATCGGCCAGGCCCAGTTGTTCGGTGAGATCATCGTTGCCATGCACGGCCACAAAGTCTTCGTCGTGACGGGGTGTGCGTGCAATGCCGTGGGGTTTCAGGCCCGCGGCTTTACATAAGCGGGCAATCTGGCCGCCAATGGAACCGGCGCCTACGATCAGCACCTGTTTGCCTTCTGCGCGCTCAGTATCCCGATGCTGCCATTTGTGTTCTGACTGAAGTCTTAGTGATCTGGGGAAATCCTTGGCAAACATCAGAATGGTGCAGAGCACGTATTCGGCAATCGTGCGGTCAAAGATGCCCCTGGCGTTGGTGACGGTAACATCGCCTTCAATCAGCGCCGGAAACATCAGGGAGTCCACGCCAGCGCTGGTGGCATGAATCCACTCAAGCTTGTCGGCGGAGGGCCAGGCAGCAGCCAGTGCCTCTGTGCGGAAGTCCGTCACCATCATCACATGGGTGCCGGGCAGGGTGTCGTTCAGGGTGGCTTCATCCCAGGCAAAGCGAACTTCAGCCCTTGCCTTGAGCGCATCCATGCCGGGAGGCTCTTGCTCTCCGGGTGCTGTCAGAACGGTTACAACCGGTTTGGTATTTTGAGTCATCTGTCCTCCGATGTGAATGCAATTTGCATCAGGCTTATAGTCTGGTATGTCCCCTTGCAGCGGTCAACTAAAGGCCGCCCGCAAGATTTTTCCCGCCCTTCGCGATGTTTCGGTTTTTAACTCTTGTGTGGCCCAGACATACTGGCTAACCTGCGAGTGGACACATTATTTTACTCCCTGCCCAAGAGGTGATTATGGCTGGAGCCGTCGATAAAGAAACCGGTCAGGCGAAGCCGCGGAAAGTCAGATACCGTAAGACCAAGGCAAGCTGGAACCCGGCTATGCAGGCGGTTCCAGTACCCGGTATTCGCCGGATGGTGAATATGGCGGCGACCATGAAGGACGTGATTCATCTTTCCATCGGTCAGCCGGATCTACCCACGCCACCTCACGTGATCGACGCTTACATTGATGCGCTGAAAGCGGGGCAGACCGGTTACACCATGGATGCAGGACTTCCCGAGCTTTTGGTAGCGCTGCGGGATTACTACAGTAAACGTTATAACTGCAAGCTGACCCGGGACAACATTCTGGTCACCAGCGGTGCGACTGAGGCGATGTATCTGGCGATTTCCGCGACCTCGGCGCCGGGCCGCCAGTTCATCGTGACGGACCCCTCGTTTCTGCTGTATGCACCCCTGATCCGGATGAACGGTGGCGAGGTGAAGTTTGTTCCAACCCGTGCCGAGAACAATCACCAGCTTGATCCGGATGAAGTGATCAGGGCCATGGGTTCGCGCACCTTTGCGCTGATTCTGAATAACCCGAATAACCCGACCGGGGCCGTCTACCCCCGATCTACCGTGGAAACCATACTGGAAGAGTGTGCCTACCGCGGCATTCAGGTCTATGCCGACGAGGTCTACGATCACCTGATTTTTGATGATGAAGACTTTGCCAGCGTACTGAACTGCTCGATGGATCTGGACAACATCATGTGCATGAGCAGCTTCTCCAAAACCTACAGCATGGCCGGGCTTCGGATTGGCTGGGTAATTGCCAGTCAGGCGGCGATCAAGTCATTGCGTCGTTTCCACATGTTTACTACCTCGGTGGCCAACACTCCGTCTCAGTTTGCCGGCGTTGCTGCGCTGACCGGTGACCAGCAGTGTGTGGCGGATATGTTGAATGTATACCGCGAGCGTAGGGACAAAACCGTTGAGCTGATCGAGCAGACGCCTTTCATGACAGGTTACAAGCCCGGCGGCGCCTTCTTCGCATTTCCGGACCTGCCGCCTCACGTGGACGGTTCCGACCTATGCCTGAGATTGTTGAAAGAAACGGGAGTTTGCATGGTGCCCGGTGATGCCTTCGGTGAAGGCTGCACCAACGCAGTCCGGATCAGTTTTTCCACCACCTGTGAGAGGTTGGAAGAAGCGTTCGATCGCGTCATCCCCTGGATGGCGAAGCAGCAGTTCTGACGGCCATGTCAGCGCTCGATTCGGTCGTCGTGCAATGTCCGTACTGCTGGGAAATGCTGGATATCAGCGTGGACCCATCAGTGCCGGATCAGGAATACGTCGAAGATTGTCAGGTCTGCTGCCAGCCCATCGTGGTTCACGTGGTGTTGGATGAAAACCTGGTTCCTTCTGTTAATGTCAGGGCTGAAAATGACTGAACAATTCTATCGGTGGCGTTTACTGGCGGTATCAGCAATCGTTGTGATTCTGGGTGGCTGTGCCAGCTTATCGCCTTACTCGGTCTCTGAAGGGACGATTGAACGTTACCTGCAGGACGCCGTGGGTGAATTTGACAGGCAGCAATTACAGAGCGGCTCACCATTGGGGCTGTCCCTGAGCAATGCCGATATAACCCTGGGGCCGGATGGGCGAGACGTCGCTGTAATTGATCTGACGGGTCAGGTGTCACTCAATGCCCTGATGATGAAGCTGCCTGTCGATATCGTGCTGAAGGTTGAGGGTGCACCAGTCTACGACAGCCAGGAAAAAGCGATTTATATCCGCCGGCTGCAGTTGCTGGATAGCCGCATTGAATCCTCATTCTTCAAGGGCGACCTCAAGCCGGTGACCGATAACGTGATGCGGGTGGTGGCCCAGATGCTTGAAACCATGCCGGTTTACCGGCTGGATCAAAGCAATGCGACCCAGCGCATGTTCGGCATGGTGCCGGTGGATATCCGGGTGGCACCGGGTCGCATTGAGTTCATAATGGCCGAGTAATCCTTACCCGGCCTTGTTCAAACGCTCACAGATCGCATCACCAATCTCGCGGGTTCCCCGCCGGCTGCCTGAGTTTTCAGCCAGGTCAGCGGCAACCGCGTCGTATAGTGCCTTACCTGCCGCGTTTACGGCGTCGTCGTGCCGGCCCAGCCAATCCAGCATCCGGGCGGTGGTAAACAGCATGGCGGTGGGGTCCGCCAGACCTTCGCCGGCGATGTCCGGTGCGCTGCCATGGGTTGGCTCGAACATCGAGGGCATGTCCGGGTCGTCCGGATTCAGGTTGCACGAAGGCGCCACGCCCATGCCGCCAGACAGCACCGCAGCAAGATCTGTCAGTATGTCGCCTTGCAGGTTGCTGGCAACCACCACATCAAACGTCCAGGGGGCCTGAACAAACTTCATGCAGGCGGCATCCACAAGTTCATGATGGGTGGCAACGTCCGGGTATTCCTTTGCCATTTCCTCAAACGCTTCGGTGTACATATCGCCCCAGTGGCGCAGGGCGTTGCGCTTGGTAATCACACAGACCTGGCTTTCGCAGGTTTTGCCATCCAGTGTTTTGAACTCGCGGGGTGAACCCATGTCCGCCCGCTCACTGGCCCGCTTTCTGGCCTGCTCAAAGCCGTAACGGATAATCCGGTCTGTGGCACGGCGGGTGAATACCTCCATCTGGGTCGCGACCTCGTCGGGTTTTCCCTTGCGCAGCCGTCCGCCCTGGCTAACGTATTCACCTTCGCTGTTTTCACGGATAACCAGCATGTCGATGTCTTTTGCCCGCTCGTCTGCCAAGTATTGTCTGGCGCCCGGAAGTAACCGTGCGGGGCGCTCACACACCCACTGATCAAAGCCTTTGCGCATGTCCAGCAGCGGGGCCAGGGAGACGCTGTCAGACAGCAGGTAGCGATTGGGGTTGGAGACAGGGCCTGGATCACCCAGCGCGCCCAGCAGGATGGCGTCGTATGGCTTGAGCTGCTCCAGCGCATCTTCGGGCATGGATTCACCATGCTCCTCGTGCCAGGCATGAGAGGGCCAGGGAAATTCCGTCCAGTCCAGTGACAGGTCAAAACGTGATTTCAACGTCTCCATGCATCGGATGGCCTCGGCAACCACCTCTGGGCCGATGCCATCACCGGGCGTTACGGCAACGCGGAATCTTTCGGACATTCCTGATACTCCTTTCTGTGCATTGGGTCGTATACTCGCTGAATTGATTCAGTGTAGCTATGTAATTCGTTGTTTCCATTCGGCGTCCGCCGCTACCTTTTGTCACGTTGAAGATCTTGGTGTCCGGGGCGCGACGATGCTAGGCTCGACGTCTATGTCAAAAGGCATTTGAGAGTTTTTTTGAGGGCTGTTTGTGAAGAAACCTGATGTTTTGTTTGATGAGTCCCATTGTGAGCAATGCGCCTGCGGTAAGGGGTTAGACTTTTCTTTTAGTTTTGCTTATCAACCCATTGTTGATGCTGAAACAAGAACGGTTTATGCCTATGAAGCGCTGGTTCGCGGCACCGAGGGGCAGGGCGCTGGTACGATACTGTCTCAGGTGAATGAACAGAACCGGTACTCCTTTGATCAGGTCTGCCGGGTAAAGGCGGTCAAGTTAGCTGCCCGTCTGGACATGAAAGCACTGTTGAGCATCAACTTCATGCCCAATGCGGTCTATAAGGCAGAGTACTGTATCAGGACAACGCTGGCTGCTGCGAAGACCTATGGATTTGACACCCGAAAAATTATTTTCGAATTGATAGAAAGTGAAAAGCTGACCTCACTGGATCACCTGGTTGAGATTATTCAGGCGTACCAGAAGATGGGTTTCCAGACAGCACTGGATGATTTCGGCGCTGGTTATTCACGCTACAATCTCCTGATAGCGAGCCCGCCGGATCTGCTGAAACTGGATATGGGATTGATTCGCAATATTGATCAGGAGCCTAACAAGCAAGCCGTAGTTTCAGGTATTCTGACCATGATGTCTCAACTTGGCGGTCGGGTACTTGCAGAGGGTGTGGAAACCAAAGAAGAATATTTCTGGTTGCGGTCACAAGGCATTTCTCTGTATCAAGGCTACCTGTTTGCCAAACCTGGCTTTGAATGCCTGCCTGAACCTATTTTTCCGGATTAATTCTGGTTTCGTCGCAACCTGAGGAAGCACTTTGTTCTATCGTTTGATCACGGCCATTGGCGGTCTCCTTTTTGTTGTGGTGCTCTACGCACTGGTCTGGTTCTTCTGCAAAAAGTTCCTGGAACATCATAAGGTCACCGAGCAGGTATCAGACCGTGCCACAGTGCTGGCCGCCTGGACCTTTGCGGGCATCAGTATTGGTCTGGTGTTTGCTGTAATTGGTGCTTTTGTGCTTGGCCCCTGGGCTTTCTATCGAACACTGAGCGGGCACGACGCCCCCGTGTCGGACACGGCTGCGATCTGGTGGGGGTTCGGAATTGTTAGCGCTTCTTTGTCCATCACGATGGCGGGCTTCTTCGGATTTCTTAAACTGGTTGGCGCTTACTGAGCGAATGGTTCAGGCAATGCTGTTGAGCTGCTCACGGAACCAGATCAGCGCCGGCTCTTTCTCATAGGCTTTGTGCCAGTAAAGGTGAACATCAATACCGGGCAGATCAACGGGTGGCGTCATGATCTCTATGTTGGCGCGCTCAGCGATAATTCGTGCGTAGGTCTCAGGCATGGTCAGTAGCAGATCCGAGCTTTCGGCGACACGGCAAGCCGCATAGTAGTGCTGACAGCGAAGCCGAATCTGCCGCTGAACACCAAACCGCGACAACTCAAAATCCTCAATTCCTGGCCCCTCTGTTCGCGACGACACCAGCACATGTTTTGCCTCCAGGTACTTGTCCATCGTTAGCGGTGAGTCGGTCAGTGGGTGATCTTCCCTGGCAATTACCACCAGGCGGTCGCGGCGCACTCGCTCATGGGCGGTCTGGCTGCTCACGGGTAAAAGCACATCCACCGCAAAATCCAGCTTTCCGGCCGCCAGTTGGGTTTCCATATCCCGGCGCGGAATACGCTGGCTGCTGATTTCCAGTTCCGGGTAAGGCTCCAGGCGTTGCATCAGCTGTGGCAGAAAGGTGGATTCCAGAATATCCCGCAGTGCCAGAGAGTAGGTCTTTCTCTGACTGGCAGGGTCGAAGGCGTGAAACTGGTTTACCGCACTCTGAATCTGGGTCAGTCCCGGGCGCATGGACTCCAGAAACCGACGGGCGATGGGGGTGGGCACCATCTGGTTGCCCTGGCGGCTGAACAGTGGATCGTCAAAATGCTCCCGCAACCGGGACAGCGAGTGGCTGACAGCAGGCTGGGTCAGGTGCAGGGCCTTGGCGGCACGGGTCAGGCTGCCTTCCCGATAGATGGTGTCGAAAACGTGCAGAAGATTCAGATCCAGCCTGTTCAGCGCCACAGGTACCTCTCGTGTTAAAGCCCTAATCCATAATTAGTGCGGCTTATGGTAAAAGATAAGAAAAATTCAGTCGCGTAATAGTATAGACAATCCTAGACTGTTTCCATATTGGCCAAACTATTGATCAAGCTATTGATCAAACTATGAGGGTGCAGCGATGGATTTTACGATTTCCGAAAAGGGCCAGGATTACCTGAAGCGCGTTAAGGCCTTTATGGAGAAAGAGATTTTCCCCATTGAAGAAGCCTATCACCGTGAATTGATGTCGCAGGAAAATCGCTGGGTGGTGCTGCCGATCATCAAAGAGCTGAAGGCGAAGGCCAGGGCGGAAGGCCTGTGGAACATGTTTTTCCCGGACGAGGAAAACGGCTGTGGTCTGCTTAACTCTGATTACGCCCTGATTGCCGAAGAAACCGGCCGCAGTTTTATCGCCCCTGAGATTTTCAACTGCAACGCGCCGGATACCGGCAATATGGAAGTGTTGATTCACTACGGCTCTGCCGAGCAGAAAGCCGAATGGCTGCCCAGGCTCCAGAGTGCTGAGGTTCGTTCAGCCTTCTGCATGACCGAGCCTGACGTTGCCTCTTCTGACGCCACCAATATGGAAGCCACCGCCGTCGTACAGGGTGACGAGGTTGTGCTGAACGGCCGCAAATGGTGGAGCACCGGCGTTGGCCACCCCGATTGCAAGGTTGCCATTTTCATGGGCCTGACCGACCCGGATGCGGATAAGCATCGCCGCCATTCCATGGTGCTGGTGCCATTAGACAGCCCGGGCGTTACCATCGAACGCATGCTGCCGGTATTTGGCGCTTACGATGAGCCTTATGGCCACGGTGTGGTGGCATTCGATAACGTGCGCCTGCCTAAAAGCGCGTTTATTGCCGGCCCGGGCCGTGGCTTTGAGATCGCTCAGGGGCGTCTAGGCCCAGGTCGCGTGCATCATTGCATGCGCGCCATCGGTGCGGCAGAACGCACGCTTGAGCTGCTGATCAAACGGGCAACGAGTCGCGAAGCCTTCGGTAGGCCGATCGCAAAACTGGGCGGTAACCCGGACATCATCGCCCGCGCCCGTATGTCCATTGAGCAGGCGCGTCTTCTAACGCTGAAATGCGCCTGGGCACTGGATACCAAAGGCATTGCCGGTGCGATTCAGGAAGTGTCCATGATCAAAGCGGTGGTTCCTGAAATGTTGCAGACCATCGTTGATCAGGCCATCCAGATTCACGGCGGCGCCGGTGTCAGCGATGATGATTTCCCCCTGACGCAGCTGTTTGCCTACGCGCGGGTTCTGCGGCTGGCCGACGGCCCTGACGAAGTTCACCGTGCGACGGTTGCTCGGCTGGAACTGGCGAAGTATCGGAACTAGGTGCTTGGCCTACAGCTTTTTACACAGTGGAGGGAGCCGGCGGGAGAATGTTTCAGAAACACGCTCCTTCGGCCCATCCCTGGGGCGCTTGGGCTCCGCCATCCATGGCTCCGCACAGTTTCTGAAACATTCTCCCGCCGGCTCCCCTAAACTTGGGAGATAGACCTCGGGAGATTTTACATAGCAGCTCTGGCTCCCAAAGTTAAATTTTTAGAAATCGGCAGAAGAGAACCAAGATGACACAACGAGTATTCATTACCGGCGGGGCCAGCGGCCTTGGCCGTGCGCTTGCGCTGCGATACGCCAAAGAGGGCGCGAAGGTCTGCATCGGCGACATCAATCCGGAGCAGGGCGCTCTTGTTGAGAAAGAGCTGAACACCGCTGGTGGCGAAGGCTACTATGTGGAATGCGACGTTCGCCGCCTGAGGGATCTGGAGAAGATTTGTGAAGACCTCACCCGCAAGTGGGGTGGTATCGATGTGGTGGTCAACAACGCCGGGGTAGCCTCTGCCGGGTCCATTGAAGACACCACCATGGCCGACTGGGAGTGGATCATGGACATCAACGTGCTGGGCGTGGTCCGTGGCTGCAAGGCGTTTACCCCGCAGTTCAAAAAGCAGGGTGCCGGGGCCTTCGTCAACATTGCCTCCATGGCCGGGCTGATGCTCGCGCCGCTGATGGACAGCTACAATGTATCCAAGGCAGGCGTGATCGCGCTCTCGGAAACGCTGTCTCACGAGTTGAGAGATGCGGGTATTCATGTGAGTTGTGTCTGCCCGGCGTTTTTCCAGACCAATCTGACCAATGGCATGCGTTCAAACATTCCCGGCATTCAGCAGAATATAAACAAGCTGATGAAACGTTCAGGAATTACCGCCGAAGACGTGGCCGACGATGTATTCCGTGCCGTCGAAAAAGGCGATTTCTGGGTGCTGCCCCACGCCAAAGAGCGCCGCATGTGGATGGTCAAGCGCCATGCGCCGAAGGCGTTTGACTGGCTGATGCACCAGGAAAGTAAGCGTTGGATGAAAAAGATGGGCGGCAAAGCCTAATTTCCGGTTTACTGCTGGATTAAGGAAGTAAGCGAACAGGTCTTTCCAGAACCGTCCGGAGCCATGGATGGCGGAGGCCGAGCGCACATGGATGTGTTTACAGCGTGTTCTGGAAAGACCTGTTCGCTTACTGACGAGCGGACAAGTTGTAAATGAGAGGAGAGCCGAATGACCCAGATTGACCAGGCTGTGGATATCCGCGAGGGCGAAGAGCTGGATATCGCCGCCGTTGACCGTTTTATGAAACAGGCCATTCCGGACCTTGAAGGCAGCCCCGAAATCAAACAGTACCCCGGCGGTGCCTCCAACCTGACCTATCAGGTGGATTACGGCCAGCGGTCCTTTGTACTTCGGCGCCCGCCCTTAGGGCACATTGCCAAGTCCGCCCATGACATGATGCGGGAAGCCAAGGTGATGCGCGCGCTGAAGCCGGTCTATCCCTACGTGCCGACTATCATCGCGATCTGTGACGATCATGACGTTCTGGGCTGTGATTTTTACATCATGGAGCGGTTGCAAGGCATCATCCTTCGGCAGGATTTCCCAAAGGATCTGGAGCTGAGCGAGGCGGATACCCGCAAGCTCTGCCTGAATGTGATCGACAAGCTGGTGGATCTGCATCAGGTAGACGCCACAGGTGCCGGATTAGACGAACTGGGCAAGGGCGCGGGTTATGTGGAACGGCAGATTCGCGGCTGGAGCGACCGCTTCCGCAAGGCCAAAACCGACGATGTGGGTGATTTCGAGCAGGTGATGAGCTGGTTGAACGACAAAATGCCGGACGATATTGCCCAGGTGGTTATCCATAACGATTTCCGGTTCGACAACGTGGTGCTTAACTCTGACAACCCGTTCGAAGTCGTCGGGGTTCTGGATTGGGAAATGGCTACTATTGGCGACCCGTTAATGGATCTGGGCAACAGCCTGGCCTATTGGATAGAAGCAGACGACGAAGGCCCCTTCCAGATGCTTCGGCGTCAGCCCACCCATCAGCCAGGCATGCTGACCCGCAAGGAAGTGGTCGCTTACTATGCCGGGAAATCCGGCCTGAAAATCGACAACTTCGATTTCTATGAAATCTACGGATTGTTCCGGTTGGCGGTTATCGTTCAGCAAATCTACTACCGGTTCTATCATGGCCAGACCAAAGACAAGCGTTTTGCCGCCTTTGGGCAGGCAGCCAATTATCTGGAGAAACGCTGTCAGCGGTTGATAGAAGCGAGCGATCTGTAATGGCGACGATTTATCTGATTCGCCACGGCCAGGCGAGCTTCGGGCAGGAGAACTACGATCAGCTTTCGTCGAAAGGCTGGGAGCAGGGCCGGGTTCTGGGACGGTGGCTGAAGGGCAAGGTAGCGCCCCATGCTGTTTTCGGCGGCAATATGGAGCGTCACCGGGAAACCGTTGAGGCCATCGCCGGTGGTTATGGCGACGACTTGCCGGATATGCAGGCAGCTGAAGGTTTTAACGAGTTTGATCACACCCAGGTCGTTGAACGCCTGCGACCCGAGTGGGCCGACCGCGCAAAAATGGCCCGCGATCTCGCGGCGTTCCCAAAGCCGGCAACGGCGTTTCAGCAGGTATTCGAGCAGGCCATGGGCCGTTGGGTAGGGGGCGAGCACGACAGCGAGTACGCTGAGACCTGGCCTGATTTTCGTGTCCGCGTGATCGGAGCGCTGGATGACCTGATCGACTATGTGGACGGTGGCGATGTACTGGTCTCCACCTCCGGTGGCCCGATTGCCGTGATTGCCCAGCACCTGCTGCAGTTGAACGATCGCAAGACACTGGAAATGAACAGCGTGATCGCCAACTCCAGTGTTTCCCGTGTGCTTTATTCCGGAAAGCGCCGCTCGCTGGCGGTATTCAACAATTACAGTCACCTGGAGGCAGAGGGTCCGTCTCTGGTGACCTTCCGATAATGATGAAAATCGTTCAATCCTTGAGGTAACGCATGAGCAAACCAGATCTGTTTGATATGAGTGGCAAAGTCGCGCTGATTACCGGCGGCAGCCGTGGTATTGGCGAAAGTATTGCCCGCACACTGGCGGCCTACGGTGCCCACGTGATTGTCAGCAGTCGCAAGATCGACGGCTGTGAGGCAGTCGCCAGCAGCATTCGCGACAATGGCGGCAGCGCCGAAGCCTATGCCTGTCATATCGGCGAAATGGATCAGATTGAAGACATCTGGAAGCACATAGAAACCACCCACGGCAAACTGGACGTGCTGGTGAACAACGCCGCTGCCAACCCCTACTTCGGTCCCATTGAAGACACCGACCTGGGCGCCTACCACAAGACAGTCGATGTGAATATCCGGGGCTACTTCTTTATGTGTGCCCGTGGTGCTCAGCTTATGAAGAAAGGCGGTGGCGGCTCCATCATCAACGTGGCATCCGTTAACGGCGTCAATCCCGGGCATTACCAGGGTATCTATTCGGTGACCAAAGCGGCGGTGATTTCGATGACACGCTCCTTTGCGATGGAGCTGGGCCAGCAGAAGATTCGCGTCAACGCCCTGCTGCCAGGGCTGACGGACACCAAATTTGCCAGCGCACTGACCAGCAACGAGGCCATCAAGAAGCAGGCCATGGCCCATATCCCGATGAAGCGCATGGCCGATCCGGATGAAATGGCCGGTACCGTGCTGTATCTGGCCTCCGGCGCATCCAGCTACACCACCGGCACCTGCATCAATGTGGACGGTGGCTACCTGACAATCTGAGATCAGCTCGTGGGCTTCACGGCATCCTCGCCGGTGCAGGTGAGGGTGATGAAGTCGCCTCTCAGGGTGGCGGCCTGGTCCAGCAAATGGTCAAGTTGTGGCTGGTCCGCTTGTTTCAGAAGGTCTGTCATCAGGCCAGCTATTGAATCCCGGCTGTCAGTCATCATCTGTTGATACCTGGGCCCGCGCACTTGGTCGTTGTTATCGATCAGGTAGTCGATTTTCCCGGCAAAGCCTTCCGCTTTTCTTTGCTCCAGCGCACCCAGAAATGCCTGCTGCCAGTTCTGGCGGCCTTCCAGCCAGATTTCGGTCTGACGTCCCCGGTTGTCTGACCATTGCTCGACGACCTTGGTCTGGCTGTCATTCAAAGAACCCAGCCAGCGTTCGACCCGCTCTATTGTGCGCTCTGCCCGCGCTTGCCGGGTCTGCTTCGGGTCTTCGGCCAGAAACTCCTCTTCCAGCTCCGCCTGGCTCTCGGCCATATTGTCGGCCAGTTCGCGAACCTGCTTGTCAGAAAGGCTGGATAACAATCGCGTGGCGGCCGGTTTTGCCCGGTCCGCCAGCGGGGATAAAAAAGAGATCAGTTGTTCCTGATGATAGGAAACCGTGGCGCGCTCAAGGTTGCCGGATCGGACGTCACGTTTCAGCTCTGCCAGCCATTGCGAATAACGGGGCAGCTCGGTACTGCAGTGCCAATCCCGTAAAGCCAGAATGTCTTGTTCGAGCCGGGTTTCCTGCTCATCCGTCATCGGAATGTAGTCATCGACCCACCAGACAATGCCCCAGTCGGCGTATTGATAAGCAAGTTTTGTGGAACTGCAGCCCGATAGAATGAGGGCGGCGACCGCCATCACAGCTATTACTCTGACTCCTTTCAGCCCGGAGGGCGATCGACATTCCATAGCTCACCTGATTCAAAAACGATACATCGCGGATGCTTGGGCCGACCTGCAGCGGCCTAAGCGTGATCAGATTATACGACTACCCGGAACATTCAGATGCGGCCGGTATTGATTACCAAAGTGACGATCATGTTACAATATAACACTATGAAATCTAACAAACGTGAACTCAAACAAATGGAACGTCAGCTTGTTGTTGCGCTGACCGAGGCCTGCGAGACGGCAAAAGCTGAAGTACCCGGCTTTTGCTGGCTTACCCATGATAACGGGGTGGATCATTTTCCGGCGGGCCTTCGAGTGACCTGGATTTTTGATACCCAGGCCAATCTTGAGCAGGCGCTTGCCAATGGCTTTGAACAGCGTGCGCGTGTATGGACCTCGGACGCGCTTGAGCAAATCGGCCTGGACCCGGGAAGCATTTCAAATTGTCTGCAGTTCGATAGCGAGGAAGCCTGCATGAACTTCCGGAACGGCAACTGGCTGGCGCGACTGACGCAGATACGACGCACCAGACACTGAGCGCAGGCAATCCCTGACGACCCGCCGCCGGTGGCAACAGTGCCCTATCAGAGAGTGTCAGTATGCAAATCACCAAAGCAGTACCAACCAATATCATCACCGGATTTCTGGGGGTGGGCAAGACCACGGCCATTTTGCACCTGTTAGCCAGTAAGCCCGACAATGAACGTTGGGCCGTATTGGTCAATGAGTTCGGCGAAATAGGTATTGATGGTGGTTTGATCGCGGGCAGTCGGGAATCACAAAGCGGCGTATTTATCCGCGAGGTGCCCGGCGGCTGCATGTGTTGCGTTTCCGGGTTGCCCATGCAAATGGCGCTGAACAGATTGTTAATAGATTCGAAACCAGACCGGTTGCTGATCGAGCCAACGGGTCTGGGGCACCCTCAGGAAGTCCTTGAGTCTCTGAGACAGCCGCATTACGCCACCGTTATTGACTTGCGGGCGACGCTCACCCTGGTGGATCCACGACGCATGCGGGATCCGCGTTATACCCGGAACGCCACATTCAGCCAGCAAATTGCGGTAGCCGATGTACTTGTGGCGAATAAATCCGATCAGTGTACGGACGAGGACTTTGCCGCCCTGGACGGTTACCTTGTGGAAAAAGCGAGTCACGAAAAGCCGCTCTATCGCGTGAGTTTCGGGCAGGTCCCGTTCATGGCGCTTTCACGCCAGCATTCTGTTTGATCGCGGTCGGCTGTTTGAGTTCTTTTCGGGCCTCACCCTGCAACGGGTCAAGGCCGTTTTTATCACGCCCGGCGGCGTCTTCGGCTATAACCTCACCGACCAGATGCTAACCGAGGTGGAACTGGACGAGGCCCGGGAAAGTTGCATTGAAGGTATCGATGATGACGAGACCGTTTTTGAAAGTCTTGAAGCGGAACTCCTGGCCTGCAAGGCGACGCTCAATTGATGCCTTGACTCCCCGGTCAGGCATGAGCTCGTTGTGGCTGGAAAATATGTCGGAAAACACTGGATACCCCGAAAAGCACAGCAACAATACAGACGATTGTAGGGCCTGTCGGGGTGTCCATTACGTAAGACGCCTGTAAACCGGCCAGTGAAGCAACGCCCCCGATAACCGCCGCAATAATAGCCATTGTTTCCGGCGTTCGGCTGAAAGGGCGGGCCGTCGCTGCCGGTATGATAAGCATTGCGGCAATCAGCAGAACGCCCACTACCTTAATGGCCACCGCCACAACGACCGCCAACGATAAGGTGAGAATCATTTTCTCGCGCTTGGGAGAAATGCCACTGGCGCAAGCGAGGTCAGTGCTGAGGGTCGATGTAAGCAGGGCCGACCAGCGCCAGCTAACCAGTATGAGAACCAGGGCTGCGCCACCCCAAATTATGCCAAGGTCCAGGGTGCCTACCGAGAGGATGTCGCCAAACAGGTAGGCCATAAGGTCGATGCGAATACCCGACAGAAAGGAGACCGCAACCAGGCCAAACGCCAGTGAAGAGTGAGACAGCACTCCAAGCAGGGTATCCATGGTGTAACCGCGTTCACTCAGCGTTGTGACGGCCAGGGCCATCAGCAGAGACACCACCAATACCCCTGCAAAAATCGGCAGGGAGATAACGCGATCCGATGTTCGCATCACCGTGTGCAGCTCATGGCTTACCATCAGGATGGCGCAACCCAATGTCTGCCGTACCTGCTCAATCTGCCGGTAGAAGTCTGCCGAGCCGGAATAATCCAGCCCTTGGGTGGCCTCATCCAACAGCAGTAGATCCGGTTTCTCGATAAGGGCCCGGGCCAGCAGAACGCGCTGGAACTGTCCCCCGGACAGGGTCATTAACGGCTGCCTGCCAAGCCCGGATAGCCCCGCTTGCTGGAGTGCAGCCTCCATGTCGTCCCGTCGCTGGCGCCTGGGAAGCGATAAAAACCGGTAAACCGTCATTGGCAGCGTTACATCAATATTGAGGCGCTGTGGCACGTAGCCGATAATCTGTCTGCTGGCAACTTCAACCCGGCCGGACGTCGGTGCCAGGGCGCCAATGAGTATGCGCAACAGCGTCGATTTTCCCGACCCGTTCGGGCCTACAATCGTGACGATTTCCCCCCGTTCTATACGGAGGTTAATGTCCTGCAGCACCATGTTGCCGTTTAGTGCAAACGCTGCAGTCCCGAGTGTCGCGACGGACATCACGCCGGTTCACTCCCTTGTGTCGCAAGTAATGGCGGGGGTGGGTAAGCCGGATCTGCTTGTGCAGTCTGGTGCTTCACCGCATAACTATTCGCTCAGTCCCTCGGAAGCTCAAGCGTTACAGGAAGCCGACCTGGTATTCTGGATAGGTGAGGGCGTGACTCCCTGGCTGAAGAGATCCCTGGGGAACCTGTCTCCCGATGCACAAGCCATCGAGTTGCTGGAGGCGAATGGCACGACGACCTATACCTACAGAAAAGGCGCTACGTTCGGCGCTCATGATGATGGCCACCATGATGAGGAAAAAGCAGATCAGCACGATCAAGATCATCATCATGAACATAACGGTACTGATCCACATGCGTGGTTAGACCCGGCCAACGCAAAGGCCTGGCTTGAGGTGATCGCAGCGGCTCTGGCAGAAAAGGATCCTGAGCATGCCACGCAGTATCTTGGCAATGCAGCGGCTGGGAAAGCTGACATTGATGCTGCGGTCAGTCATGTTAAAACCACCATAGCCCAGCTCAAGGATAAACAATTCATTGTTTTCCATGATGCTTATCAATACTTTGAAAAACGCTTTGGCATTCCCGCAGCAGGGGCTATTTCTATCGGGGATGCATCAAAGCCAAGGCCGTTTTTGGCGGTACGGGGGTAAACACGTCGGGTGTTATCGACCCGTTGGGGTCGAGCTTACCTGTTGGCGCCGGACTGTACCCGGATTTGCTGAAGGGGATAGCCAGCAACCTCCAGGCTTGTCTTGGCGAGTAAGTCTGGAAGCCACAAGACCCATGGCGACATCCAGGCTGAGGTGGACTGCAGCCTCAGCGTATTTCGATGCCGCTGGATGGCGCCTGGGAAAGTGTGGTGCCGGTGGGCGGGCGATAATGCAGTGAGTAAAGAATGCGATCCAGCACCGCCTGACCATTCCAGGCCGGATCGTTGTTCACCATGCCGACGATGGCCCAGGTTGTATTGGTGTCGTCCCGGGTAAAGCCGGCAATGGAGCGTACATTCTCCAGGTATCCGGTTTTGATGCGGCCCTGTCCGTCCATGCCGGTGTTACGAAGTCTGCGGGCCATGGTGCCGTCCAGTCCGATCAGCGGCAGCGAGGCCATCAGGTCGGCTGAGAACGGGCTGTTCCAGGCATGCTGAAGAATCTGCGCGCCCTGGCGTGCGGTAATTCTGCCATCGCGAGTCAGGCCCGCACCGTTTTCAATGATCAGGCCAGCGGTGTTGATATTTTTCGTTTCAAGCCATTCCGTGATGGTGCGGATGCCTGCCAGGCGGTCGTCCTGGTCATCATCCTTCCGGTTTTCCGCGCCAATCGTCAGCAGCAGCTGGCGGGCCATCACGTTACTGCTCCACTTGTTGATGTCCCGCACCATAGACGCCAGATCGGGCGAGGAGGTGGTCAACATCAGCCGGGCATCTTCCGGCGTTGTATCCAGCCGGTTCTGCCCCGTCAGTTCAATGTTCAGGTCTGACAGGAGCGAGCGAATGGTTGAGGCGGTATATTGTTCATGGGGCAATAGCGACAGGTAAGCCGAGGTTCTGCAACCGATCGGCAATGCGCCATTGACCCGCACCGTCACCCGGCCATCGTCGTGAAATACCGGCTCCCACTCAAAATAGCGGCGCGCCGGGCAGGGGGCTTCGGCACTGGATGTTACCCGGTTATCGATCACGATTTCACTGAGGGCCGGAGCGCTCCAGGCCTGGGTGCCGCGCTCGTCTGAGCGTACCTGAAAATGAATCAGGTTCAGGTTGCTCAGGTAGGGTGAGGGCTGAACCAGAAAGGGCGCATTGGGATTGTTGCCGTTGTCGGCGAACGTCGGCGCTTCTCCCGCTAATCTGAATACATCGCCATCCAGAACCAGATCGCCACTGATGGTGCTGATGCCCATGCCGCGGAGTTCGCCGAGTACTGTCCAGAGTCGTTCAATGGTCAGTTTCGGGTCGCCGCCCATGTCTACGTAGAGGTTGCCGTTAAGCGTGTCGCCCTGCAGGGTGCCATCCGTCAGAAAGCGTGTTTCCCAGTGGTAGCTGGGGCCCAATAGCTCAAGCGCCGCATAGGTGGTTACCAGTTTTATGATAGAGCCGGGGCTCATCAACTCGTCGGCATTGATGTATTGTTCAATTCCGGGGCCGTTGAGCGGAATGACGGCCACGCTGAGCGCTTCGTCGCTATTAAACGACTGCGTGGCGTGATCCCGTACCTGGGTACTCCAGGTTTTAATCGATTTATTCGCTGATTCCGGTTTTTCGCTGGCTTGAGCCGGAACCGCAATTACCGCGGTCAGCGCCAGTGTGAGGCCCGCGATCAACGCCTTCACGTGCAGCGCCAAAGCGAAGCGACCTGGCTTCCCGATTGTTGCTGGTTCCGGTGTGTTAGCGATTGGCGTCATGAAGTGCTGGCCTGATGATTCAAAGTGGGTTAACAATAGCTCATATTGTTTCAGCGTACTATGTGGATTGCCTCTACATGACGTTAAAAAATGCCAGTAATGACCTTGTTTATATTATGGTTTTGTTACCTTTTGTAAGCGCCCCTGTTACCCTTATCAAAATTTCCGGCTCCGGAAGCCTGGTTGGAAAAGGATTACTTAATGATCAATGCGATTGCCCATAATCTGAACGTATTGGGTTCGGTTACTACCTCAACGCTAACCGCGTGGCGGGGCTGCCTTGTGGTGCGTCCGGTGCCGCAGCCGGAAAAACCCCTGGTGCTCTACGACATGGAGGCTTGTTCTTATTGTCGGCGTGTCCGTGAAGCGCTGACGGCTTTGCATCTGGATGTTGAAATCCGCCCCTGCCCGAGAGGCGGGCGCAAGTTTCGCAGCGAGGCGGAGGCGCTGGGCGGAAAGCAGCAGTTCCCGCTCCTGTCTGACGAGAACACCGGAAGGGTGATCTATGAGTCCGCGGATATTGTGGCCTATCTTTTCGAGACTTACGCCAAACGGCCGGTGCCGAAATACTATCGCTCGAAGGTTTATCAGCCTGCGCTGGGTTCGCTGGCGTCTGCAGCCAGTGCCATGCGGGGGCTGAGGGCCAGCCCGGCGAAAGCGGTGGGTCAGCCCCTGCATTTATGGAGTTTTGAGGGCAGCCCGTATTCGCGTCTGGTTCGGGAGCGCCTGTGTGAGCTGGAGATTCCCTATAGTCTGCATAACCTCGGCAAGGAGCACTGGACTGAAGCCGGGCCTGCGAAGCAGCGCATCAAGCCGGGGCCTTATACGCCGATTCCGAGTGGCAAGCGGGATGAGTTTTTCCAGATCCATAAGCGGGTTCAAGTACCTTATCTGGAGGACCCGAATACCGGTGAACGGCTATTTGAGTCTTCGCAGATTCTCAAGTATCTGAATGCTCATTACTCTGCCTGATAGCATCCAGGGCTGAACAATTGGCGGGTTGTGCAGGCCATTGGCTCAGTCCCAGGCGGGCGCAAAGCCGGGGTTAGCAATTCGCTCGTTGCGGTCCAGTTGGTCGATCTGTGCAATGTCTTCCGGACTCAGTTCAACGCCCAGCGCATCCAGATTGGCCTTTTGGTGGGTGGCCCGGGTGGATGAAGGAATAACCACCACATCCCGCGAGGCTACCCAGGCCAATGCCACCTGAGCGGGTGTCAGGTTGCGGGCTTCGGCAATCGCGATCAGTGTTTCGTCTTCCATCACCTTGCCAACGGCCAGCGGCATATAACCGGTTACTTTGATGCCGAGCTTCTGTGCATGCTCTACCACTTTCCGGTTGGCCAGGAAGGGGTGAACCTCAACCTGGTTGGTCAGAATGGCACCCTCACCGAGAATGCTGACCGCCTGATCCATCTGGGCGCAGGTAAAGTTGGATATACCAATGTGTGTGGTGAGTCCTTCACGCTGGGCGTCTCTCAGGGCGCCAAGGTATTCCTCCATGGGCACCTGGTCGTCCGGCGATGGCCAGTGAATCAGTGTCAGGTCCACATGATCGGTTTTTAATCGCTGAAGGCTTTCGTGAAGGCTGTTGATCAGGTCGTTTTTTTCAAGCTGACTGTGCCATATTTTGGTGGTCAAAAAGATCTCACGGCGCGGGATGCCGCTGGAGGTGATGCCGTCTCCAACTTCGGATTCGTTGTCGTACACCTGAGCGGTATCAATGTGGCGATAGCCCAGCGAGAGTGCGCTTTTTACCGCGTCTCTGGCGTCGTTTCCTTTCAGGCGAAAGGTGCCCATGCCAATTCTGGGAAGTGCGTTGTCTGTCATTGCGGTCTCCTTTGAACGCCAACTCTGTTAACTGTCTCTCTATCCCTAAGTGGATTCGGCTGGCTGGTTCTTCAAGTGGCTCACGGTTATCATACGGCGCTTCTGACCGTTCAGCGCAACGATAAGGTGGATTTATGATGACCGGGCATTGCCTGTGTGGCAGCGTAAGCTTTGAGTATGACGGCCCGCTGGGGCCTTTAGCATTATGCCACTGCAGTCAGTGCCGCCGTGTTCACGGCAGCGCGTTTTCTGCCAGCGCGCCGATCCAGAAAGTCCATTTCCGGTGGGTTTCCGGGGAGCAGAGCATTCGCGAGTATGAATCACGCCCTGGAAAATACCGTGCGTTCTGCTCCGACTGCGGCAGCCAGCTTTACAGCCGGGTCGACGCAATTCCCGGCATTCTCCGTTTGCGAGTGGGCGTGATCAACGAACCCTTAGGCAAAGGCCCGGCGCAGCACGTATTTGTGGGCTCGAAGTCTGACTGGTTCGAGATCACCGATCAGGTTCCCCAGTTCGAGAAAACCGAGAGAACGAACGACCCAAACTGACCCGTCAGTCAGCAGGTACTACCCGGTAGACCTTGCCGTCGCTGGCATCGGTCAGCAGCCAGAGCGCGCCATCAGGCCCCATTCGTACATCCCGGATGCGTTCGTTCAGATCCAGCAACAGGTCTTCGTCCTCCACCACTTTCTGATCCTCAAACCTGAGGCGCACCAGTTTCTGCAGTTTCAGGGCACCCACAAACAGGTCGCCCTGCCAGGCCGGAAACAGGTCGCCGGTGTAGAACGCCATGCCGGATGGCGCAATGGAAGGGTCCCAGTAGTGAAGCGGGTCGGTGACGCCTTTCATCGTGGTTTTGTCAGTAATCGGGAAGCCACTGTAAGCAATACCGTAGGTCACCTTCGGCCAGCCATAGTTGGCACCAGCCTGAAGCACGTTCACTTCGTCGCCACCCCGGGGGCCGTGTTCGTGGGTCCAGATCTCACCGGTTTCAGGGTGTCGGGTCATGCCCTGGATATTGCGGTTGCCGTAGGTGAAAAAAGTATTATTGGCTGAACCGTCATCCAGAAACGGGTTGCCCGGCGCCGGATCGCCATTCACGGTCAGGCGGTGCACACCGCCCGCGTCGTCGGTGGTGTCCTGGGCGCGATCTTTTTCCCCGCGATCGCCAACCGATACATACAGATTGCCCTCGGTATCGAATTCCATGCGCCCGGCAAAGTGCCGTGAAGTCCGGCTGCGGGGCAGGGCTTCAAAAATAACCTCAACGTTCTGAAGTTGTTCACCGTCGAACTGCGCTCGGGCTACGCGGGTGGTCATGCCCGCGCCGTTCTGATCATGGGCATAGCTCAGGAAGAGTGTGCGGTTATCGGCAAAGTCCGGGTGCAGCAACACATCCAGCAGGCCACCCTGGCCGGACACCACCAGCTCCGGAACGCCGCCGACGGGTTGGGGCTGAAGCTTACCGTTCCTGATCAGCCGCAGGCGACCCGCCCGCTCGGTTACTAACTGAGAGCCATCCGGCAGAAAGGCAAGGCTCCAGGGGTGTTCAAGATTCTCCGCCACGGTTTCCAGTTGAAATTCCGCCTTTTCAGACGAAAAAGTCTGTTCCGCCATGGCGGTTATTGAGGTCAACATAAAGCTGATTCCATGGATCAGGCGTGGGCAGGTACGCATGGCAATCTCCGTTTCAGGGTTTTTGATGGCGCTGCAGCCAGCGGTCCAGTTTGTCGGCAAATTCTTTGCGGTCGGTCTGGCTGAACGGGGCGGGCCCGCCGGTAACCTGACCCGCGCTTCGCATTTCTTCCATAAAATTCCGCATGGCCAGTCGCTGGCGAATATTTTCTTTGGTGAAGACCTGGCCGCGGGGGTTGAAGACGTCTGCGCCCTTTTCGATGGCTTCGGCCGCCAGGGGGATATCCTGGGTGATCACCAGGTCGCCGGGGCTTAGCTGCTCCATGATTTCGTTGTCTGCCACATCAAAACCGTGCAGCACCTGCTGGTACTTGACGTACGGGCTGGGCGGCAGGCTGATGGCGTGGTTGGCAATGAAGGTAGTCAGAATCTGCCAGCGAGCGGCCGCGCGGCAGAGAATTTCCTTAATGGGAACGGGGCAGGCGTCGGCGTCGACCCAGATTGGCATGGTTGGTTCCTTTATCGCGTGGGTTTAAACTGAAGTTTACCTGCTGTGTCAGATGGGTAGTGTTAGCCGGTTGCGGTCTGGATTTGTTGTTCAAGCTCTCTGGCCATGCCCGCATCCAGGTTCAGAGCAGTCGCGAGCTGATCAAGCCATGCGCGCTCCATTGGATTCTGCTCATCAACCATTACGGCGCTGACGATGTATATCTCCCGGCTGGCCTGGGGCGAGTCGGCATTCCGGGCCAGTGCGTTGGCATCCATGGGCGCGTCGAACTGCTGCTGAATCCAGGCATGGAGTTCGTCATCCGGCCCCAGGTTCTCAATCTCCTGGGTCAGCAGGGCGCGTTCATTGGCATCAACATGGCCATCCGCCCGGGCGGCCATGATCATGGCCTGCAATATTTCCAGTCCACGCTGCTCCTGCGCTTGCCCGTGTAACTGCTCCAACGGTTGTCCCTGTTGGGGGCCAGCTGGCTGTCCACCACCCTGGGTATTCGTTTGGTAGTTTTGGTAGGCTTTCCAGGCCAGCACACCTACGCCGGCCAGTGCGCCATATTTCAGAGCTTTACCGCCCATATTGCGGCCACGTTTTGAGCCCAGCATCAGCCCCAGAGCCCCGCCGCCCAGCAGGCTTTTAACGTCAATACCACTGCCGCTGCCTGAGCCTTGCCTGCCGCTGAATTGAGAACTGAGGCTACCTACCATTTTGTTGACATCCATCCCCCCGCCGGTTCGGGATTGACCGCCCTGGGCTTGTTTCATTACTTGATTGAGAATCGACATCACATTCATGTTCCACTCCTGTCATTGGATTCATTTCGTTGCTTCTGCCATCACTTTAAGTCGGCTGAATCTTAGGCGTCATTAAGCCGGGGTTAACCTGTTGTCATCCAATCATGCAAAAGGTTCCTTTGCTCATTCCGTTTTGATCGGCTAAAACTTAATTAGAGCGTTTTCTAGCGCTCTGTGTAATCCCGATAACGTGAAATCCACGTTAACAACAAGACAATCAGCCTTGATGCCATCGGCACGCCTGCCACAAGCGGGCCGCCAACCCTGGCAGAACCTTTTACCAAAAGGCGGGGCGAGGAGAATGGGATGAAAACAATCCATGAGTTCAGTGTGGATAGCGTTCGCTATCTGGACGATCACGGCAGACCGCTGGGCGATTTGCCACCGCAGGCCGAAGACACCGAAAGGGTGCTGGCCGCCTACCGCAACATGGTGCTGACCCGCACCTTTGATTCCAAAGCCATTGCGCTGCAGCGCACCGGCAAGTGCGGCACCTATCCGTCGGTGCTTGGCCATGAGGTGACTGGCACCGCCATCGGCCAGAGCATGGCTCAAACCGATGTGTTCGTTCCCTATTACCGGGATCAGGCGACGCATATTTTCAGGGGTGTAGCCCTCAGTGAACTGCTGCTTTACTGGGGTGGCGACGAGCGGGGAAGTGCCTGGCAACACTGCCCGCAAGACCTGCCCATTGCAGTGCCCATCGCCACCCAGTGCTGTCATGCGGTAGGCGTTGCCGCTGCCATGCGAATACGGGGCGAAGCCCGGGCCGTGGTGTGTTGCATCGGTGATGGCGGAACCTCCAAGGGAGATTTTACCGAGAGCATCAACCTGGCCGGTGCCTGGCATCTGCCGGTGGTGTTTATGGTGGTCAATAACCAGTGGGCGATTTCCACGCCCCGGAGCATTCAGACCGGTGCGGAAACCATTGCCCAGAAGGCCATCGGTGCCGGATTGCCCGGGCATATCGTGGACGGCAACGATTACTTTGCCACGGTCGAGACGCTGGACAATGCGTTGGGACGTGCCCGTGCAGGTAAGGGAGGCGCAGTGATTGAGGCCGTGACGTACCGGCTGGGCGATCATACGACGGCCGACGATGCCACCCGGTATCGCAGCGCGGAAGACCTGAAGCAAGCCTGGGACAAAGACGGCATCAAGCGCCTGCAGAATTATCTGCATGGCGAAGGTTTCTGGAGCCCGGATCGTGAGAGAGAGCTGCAGGCTGAATGCAAGCGAACCGTCGACAAAGCCGTAGCAGCCTATCTTGCCACCGAGGCCGAACCGCCCACGGCGATGATGGACTACCTGTTCGAGACCCTGCCAGAGGCCCTGAAGCCCCAGCGTGACCGGATTGCGGATAAATACCGTGGAGGTGCGTTATGAGCGGCTCAGACATTCGTGACGTCACGCTGGTAGAAGCCGTGAACATGGCGATAGCCTGGGAAATGGAGCACGACGAGAACGTGGTGGTCCTTGGTGAAGACATCGCCACCAATGGCGGCGTGTTCCGCGCGACCGTTGGCTTGAAAGACCGCTTCGGATTCAAGCGGGTGATGGACACGCCGCTGGCGGAAAACCTGATCGCAGGCACGGCCATCGGTATGGCTACCCAGGGCCTTCGGCCGGTGGCGGAGTTCCAGTTTATGGGTTTTATCTATTCCGCCATGGAACAGATCGTCAGCCACGCCTCGCGCATGCGTAACCGCACTCGGGGCCGACTGAGCTGTCCTCTGGTCTACCGCGCGCCCTTTGGTGGTGGCATTCACGCCCCGGAGCATCATTCCGAGAGCACCGAAGCCCTGTTTGCCCACATTCCCGGCTTGCGGGTGGTGATTCCAAGCTCACCCCAGCGCGCCTATGGACTGCTGTTGGCGGCGATCCGCAATCCGGACCCGGTGGTATTCCTGGAGCCCAAGCGCATCTATCGGGCTGTCACCCAGAGTGTGGAAAACAATGGCGAAGCTCTGCCTCTGGATACCTGTTTTACCCTGCGTGAAGGCAGCGATGTCACCCTGATCAGCTGGGGCGCGTCGATTATGGAAACACTGGAAGCAGCCGACGCGCTGGCAGAGCAGGGAATGTCCGCAGAGGTCATCGACCTGGGCACCATTAGCCCGCTGGACCGGGAAACACTGCTTTGCTCCGTGACCAAAACCGGGCGGGCGGTGATCGTTCATGAAGCCTGCCGGAACGGCGGCGTGGGTGCAGAAGTTGCCGCTTCAATTGCCGAGGGCGCCTATCTTGAATTGAAAGCGCCGGTTATCCGGGTGACCGGATACGACACGGTCATGCCGTACTACCGCAACGAACAGGCCTACCTGCCCCAGACAGATGACATTGTTGAGGCTGCCAAACGGGTGATCGCACTATGAAATACTTCAAACTGCCCGATCTGGGCGAAGGCCTGCCAGAGGCGGAAATCGTGGAATGGCACGTGCAAGTGGGCGATACGGTCGACGTGGATCAGGTGCTGGTCAGTGTGGAAACCGCCAAAGCCATTGTGGAGGTGCCATCACCGGAGGCGGGCACGGTGGCAAAACGTTTCGGTGAACCCGGAGATATTATCCACACCGGTGAGCCCCTGATGGCCTACGAAGGCGAGGGCGACGACAGCGGAACCGTGGTTGGCGAACTGAAGAGGGCCGATGCGCAGACCCGCAAAGACAGCTTTATTGTCGGGGCGGCGGAATCCAGCAAGCGGGCACGGGCCAACCGGGCCAGTTACCGCACCCGCTCGTTGCCGGATGCCGAGCCGCTTCGGGGAACGCGGCGAACCATGGCCAAAAACATGGCGGCGTCTCACGCTCAAGTGGTTCCGGTATCGATTTTTGAAGATGTGGATATCGGCGACTGGCATGCCGGTACCGACATCACCATGCGCCTGGTTCAGGGTATGGCCAGTGCCTGCGAAACCTCGCCGGTGATGAACAGCTGGTTTGATGGTGAGACCCTCAGCCGTCGCCTGAAGGATGAGGTTCATATCGGCATTGCCGTCGATACGCCCGAGGGGCTTTTCGTGCCGGTGCTCCGGGACGTCAATCATCGCACCATGGAAGACCTGCGCACCGGCCTGCAGAATCTGCACGACGCAGTGGCCACCCGCAAGATCCCGCCTGCGGAAATGCAGGGGGCGACCATCACGCTGTCCAATTTCGGCACCATGACGGGGCAATACGCCAGCCCCATTGTCTCGCCGCCGCAAGTCGCTATCATTGGTGCGGGCTCCATCCGCGAAAAAGTCGTGGTGCACAAAGGCAAACCGGCGGTGCGTCGTGTGCTGCCTCTGTCTGTTACCTTCGACCACCGCGCGGCGACGGGTGGCGAAGCGTCACGATTTCTGGGCGCATTGATTGAAGCGCTGGGAAAGCCCTGACGCCTTTAATTCAACCTCTAATTCAACATCCTTAGCGAGACTCAATGAAAATCGTCATTAACCTTGTTGCCGCTCTATTATTTTTTGCGGTTTCCGGCACTGCGTATGCGGAACATTCCTTTTCCCGGGGCGATGTGACTGTCACCCACCCCTGGAGCCGCCCGACCCCACCTGGTGTGCCCATGGGGGTTGGCTACATGGCTATTTCCAATCAGGGCGATACTGCTATCACGCTTGTCGGCGCGACAACTCCAAAGGCGGGGAAAGTGACGATGCATGAGAGCCGCATGAAAGACGGCATGATGAGCATGCGCCCGCTGACTGACGGCCTGATCATTCCCGCCGGCGAAACGGTAATGCTGAAGCCCCACGGCTATCACCTGATGCTGGAAGGCCTCGAGGGCGCCGTTGCCAAGGGTGAGAGTTTCCCCATGACCCTCAACTTCGACACCGCCGAAACTATGCAGATCGAGTTATACACCATGCCCATGGACGAGAGTGCGATGGGTGACCAGGGAATGGATCATTAGGGATACCTCATCCACTCTGAGCTAGTCGGCGTCGGTGTCAGTTGCCCAGCTTCCGAAGGCCATCTCAGCAATCCGGGCGATTTCATCCTCCGGCATGGCTTCAATGTCGCCTAGCTCCAGCTTGTCGAAGTGAAACGCATAGAGCCTGGATGCAAATTCTGCGATCGGCAGGGACGCCTCGCCACGGATTTCTCCGTTACCCTGGGTCGAGCAATTAATACACTGGCCCCAGTCCTGACCGCTGTCGTTGTTGGGGTTGAAGAAATACACCCGCATTTCGTTGTCCGGGCTCAGGCCTACTCGCTGGATAACAATGGCATGTCGGCCGACAAACCGGGCAGCGCTGTCCGTTACCGCAATACCGGCGGGCTGGGGGTGAATCAGTGGCATGTTGCCGTTATAGAAAGGGTGGTAGCTGGCGTAGAAGTGACGCACAAAGCCCTCGTAATCGTTGATCTCCCCGGTTTTGACATCGGTGACCGCCAGAAACTCATGATTGACCCACCAGCCATAGAATTCTGGGTTAATCCAGCGATGAGCGTCATCATCCCGGTCACTGCAACGTCGCCACATTTCACCGTAGATGCGATCCAGATGCGGAATCAGAATGAGTGATACCGGGTCCACGTCCACGGGTGTTTCTGTTACCAGGCCGGATTCGAGGTTTTTCGAAGAGACTTGATCGCCCTCAAAACGTATCAGTATTTCGTTGTCCCGGGCCGCCCAGGCCAGCAGTTGCAGCAGATAATCCGCTTCGTGGTCGGCCCAAAGCGACAGGCCAATGGCTGACTGGCAGCTGGGATTGTTGCCCTGGCCAACGCCCAGTGGCTGCCCCAGCAGGTTCAGTACGCCCGCCAGCAGAAACACTCGCGGAGGTTTGTCGTCGCCGAATACCATCCGCAGCAGTTCGCGATTTTCTTCCGACAGGTTGAGCTTGATCTGACGCCACAACGCCTGAGCCACGGCGGGCGTGAACAGCGATCCACGCTCCAGCATCATGGCCAGACCATAGACGGCCTGACAGGTTTCCGGGTAGATGGCTTCGTCAAGCAGCGCGTGGACCAGTTCTTGGTAGCACAGCAAATCGTCCTTCCCGGTCATGGTGAGCCCCAGCGCAGCGGGAATCAGATCGTCTTTTTTGTGTTCCCGAAGGTGGCGGATCAGCACGGCGTGGTAGGGGGAGGCCAGGCCGGTATCGTGCATGATGTCGGCAAAACATTTCGCTTCCTGAGCAAGTTCGGAATCGCCCATATCACCGAGGCGTTGACTATACACCTCTACACCGGGGTCTTCTTTGCTCCCTGGGGTTGGTGCAAACAGGGTGTGGACCAGTCGGGAGGCACTTTCGTTCACCGACATATCGAGTGTTGGGTCAAACAGGCAGCTGGCGATCTGGCCGATCATCTCGCGGATGCTGTCGACCTGAACCGGCCGTTGATCCAGCAAACGCCACACTTCCAGCACCAGACTGTCCAGCAGGCTGGCATAGCCCAGGTGATCAACCAGATACTGATAGAGGGACTGCACGATCACGCCCAGCTGCTCGGGGCGTTTCCGATCCGCTTCATTGAGGGTGCCGGACAGCAGATCCAGATTCAGTGCCATTACCTGAGTCAGGAAGTGAGTAGCCTGCTCTGCCGATATGGCCGGGTGAAAATAATCGCCCCTCGCCACCGCGAGCATGCGAATTTCACTGATGACTTCGACCACTGTCGTGACGACCCCTGATGCCCTTAGCGACTGTCGTGCCAGTGCCGGTTGCAGAAGGGATGGCCGGGCCCAGTCACTGGTGCCGAATATGCCCGCTGATTCCAGGGCAGAAACCCGGCGATAAAGGACATCGAATCCACCGGGTAACGTCATCAACTGACGAGCGCGCTCCAGCAGGCTCATGCTTGGTGCCTTTTTATCGGCACGGCGGGCACGGGCAAAGTCTGCTATCGCTGCGTCAAGCTGCATCGAAGCATTGGCTAAAGCAGGGTGACCGGGTAGGCTCAAAGATTGAACTCCTTGTTTTTAAAAGCAGCGAACAGGCTCAGGGTAGATTTGATTCTACTCAGAACCAACGCAAAAAATCGTTACTTTGTATTGGTGGCATACGCTGTTTCGTTGTATCAGACGACATTGTAACAGCCTGTTCAAAGTCGTCATTGTGGTCGATAGTCAAATATATCAATAGATAACATTGTCAGGTCTTGCTGACCGGGAGACTTGGAATGAAGACCATCGGATTGATTGGCGGGATGAGCTGGGAGTCGACACAGACCTATTATCGTCTTATCAATCAGGCGGTGCGCGAGCAAATCGGTGGCCTGCATTCGGCCCGTATCATTCTTTACAGTCTGGATTTTGCCGAGATTGAACTCCATCAACGGCGCGGGGAGTGGGGTCTTGCGGCGGACATTCTCATCGCTGCTGCCCGGTCTCTTGAGAAAGCGGGCGCCGACTTTGTGCTGATCTGTACCAACACGATGCACAAAGTTGCTCCGGATGTGGAAGCGGCGATTGGTGTGCCGTTGCTGCACATCATGGATGCGACCGCAGCGGCCATAGCCAGTGATGGGTTGAAATGCGTGGGTTTGCTGGGAACCCGCTTCACCATGGAGCAGTCGTTTTGCAGCGAACGCCTCGAGGCGAAGGGGTTGAGGGTGCTTGTTCCGGGGGCAGCTCAGCGTGAACGGATCCATCAGGTGATTTTTGAGGAATTGTGTCAGGGCGTTACGTCACATCAGGCAAGGTCAGATTTTCTGGCCATTATTGATGATCTTGTCGGGCAGGGAGCCCAGGCGGTCATTCTGGGGTGTACCGAAATTGGCCTATTGATTGGTCCGCAAGACACATCAGCGCGACTTTACGATACAACCGAGGTTCACGTGGACCAGGCGGTGAAACTCGCTTTAGCGACCGACCCGGTCTCGGTATCACTCCCGACTTTCAGCAGCTAACCCTGCATGAGGTGTAAGAGTAACGATCAGTGCTTTTTCTCCATACCAGAGCGCACCAGTTTCAGCAGGGATTTGCGTGGCATCGCCGGTACCAGCCAGTTCAGGGCGAATTTCAGGCTGCCCTGATTGAACGCAACCAGAGTGCCCTTCTCCATTTCCGAATAGCCACACTCCGCTACCGATCGAGCCGATTTCGCGGTTTTCCAGACCGCCAGCCCTTCCAGATCGGCGGCTTCGATAAAACCGGTCAGCACGGCGCCGGGGCAGAGGGCGGTCAAGGTCACGTTGTGTGGGCGAACCTCCTCTGCGACTGCCTGGGTGAAAGATGTCACATAAGCTTTGGTCGCAAAATACACCGCCTGTAACGGCCCGGGCAAAAAAGAGGCGGTGGATGAGACGTTGAGAATCCGGCCCTGCCGGCGCGCCACCATGCCTTGCAGGTACAGATGAGTCAGGTTGGTCAGGGTAGTGATATTGACCTGAATCATGGCCTGCTCTTTAGCCAGCTCCCGCTCGTGAAAACGGCCATGCCCGCCGAAACCGGCATTGTTGATCAAAGTGTCGATAACCAGTCCCTGAGCTTCGGTCGCCTCAAAGATCTTCTGTGCAGCATCGGGTTGCGATAGATCTTCGACATGGACGATCACCGATACCCCATAGCTGTTTTCCAGCTCTTCTTTCAGTTTCTCAAGTTTGTCTTGTGAGCGGGCAACCAGTACCAGATCGCCACCCTTTTCTGCGTGGATTCGCGCCAGTTCCATGCCAATGCCGCCCGAAGCGCCAGTCACCAGTGCTGTGCTCGTCATGAGGTTTTCCTTGCCTGTATTATTGAGGGCGTCATAGTTTAGGCCCGAAGAGCGTGCAGCACACTGTCAATCTGAGCCAATCTGGTGATTCGTTCACTGCACTAGCCGGTTGCGTTATGCTCAGCGCGCGCCACCATTTTTCATCCCCGAGATAACGATGTTTAAGGAAACCCAACTATGACGGCCTATTTTGTTCAGGCATTTATTTATCTGGCGGCCGCCGTCATTGCCGTTCCACTGGCAAAGCGTTTTGGTCTGGGTTCGGTGTTGGGTTATCTGGTGGCGGGTGTGGTGATTGGCCCGGTCACAGGTCTGGTCGGGCAGGAAACGGATACTATTCAGCATTTTGCCGAATTTGGCGTGGTGATGATGCTGTTTCTGGTGGGGATGGAGCTGGACCCGAAAGCCCTGTGGGCGATGCGCGTGCGGCTGGTCGGGCTGGGCGGCTTGCAGGTGGTGCTGACCGCCGCTGCGGGTATGGCCGTGGCCTGGTGGCTTGGACTGGTCTGGCAAACAGCGTTAACCGTTGGGTTTGTGTTTGCGCTGTCCTCCACGGCGATTGTGCTGCAAACCCTGGATGAGAAAGGTCTCGAGAAAACCGAAGGCGGGCGAAGCGCTTTTTCTGTATTGCTGTTTCAGGATATTGCCGTGATTCCCATGCTGGCGCTGATCCCACTTCTGGCACTGCCTGAGTTGGCGGGAGAGTCCGCCGGTAATGCGGGCCATAGCGATCTCAGTCTGGTCGCGAACCTGCCCGGTTGGGCTCACGGATTAGTGGTAGTCGTTGCCGTGGTTGCAGTGATTTTCGGTGGTTATTACCTGAGCCGTCCGCTCTTTCGATATGTTGTGCAGTCAGGCCTGCGCGAAGTCTTTACCGCCACCGCGCTGATGTTGGTGATTGGTATTGCAGCACTTATGAGCCTGGTGAACCTGTCGCCGGCGCTGGGGGCATTTCTGGCGGGGGTGGTATTGGCGAACAGCGAATTTCGCCATGAACTTGAAGCCAATCTCGAACCGTTCAAAGGGCTGCTTCTCGGGCTGTTTTTTATTACGGTCGGGGCCGGCATCAACTTCGACGTGTTGGCGGAGGAGTGGGGCACTGTCGTCTCGCTCGGTCTCGCCGTGCTGGTCGTTAAAGCGCTCATTTTGTTGGCGTTGGCGCTTATTTTTCGGATCAAGGGCAGCAACGGCTGGTTGTTTACGCTGAGTCTCGCTCAGGCGGGCGAGTTCGGGTTTGTGCTGCTGACCTACAGTGTGCAGAACAATGTCGTTCCAACGGACGTTTCACAGATTCTATTCCTGGTCGTGGCATTTTCAATGTTCCTCACGCCGTTGCTGTTCATCATTTACGATCGGGTGGTACTGCCCCGCTACCGGCGATCAAAAAACGATGACCGTGAGGCGGATATCATTGATGAAAAGGCACCCGTAATTGTCGCCGGCGTAGGTCGCTTCGGGCAGATTGTCTGTCGTCTGCTCAGGGCCAATAACACGCCGATTGTGGTTCTGGATCATGAAATCCAACAGATCGAGAACGTTCGTCAGATTCACATCAAGAGCTTTTTTGGTGATGCCAGCCGTCACGATCTCCTGGAAACCGCGGGCATCGAAGACGCCCGGCTGCTTGTGGTCGCCATTGATGACCGGGACCGGACCACCCGAATGGTCGAACACGTGAAAAAATCCTATCCGGGGGTCTGGGTTCTGGCCCGTGCGTTTGACCGAGGCCATGGTTATGAGCTTAGGGCCGCTGGTGCCGATGACGTGGTGAGCGAGACTTACCATTCCGCACTTGAGCTTGGTGGCCATGCCCTGACGGCGTTGGGCGTTCACCCGCTGCGGGCCAAACAGATGACCTGGGCGTTTGTTGAAAACGAGGCCGCCCATGAGGATGAGTTATTTGAAGCCTGGAAGGAAATCGAAGAAGGCATTGCGTTCAGCCCACGCTACGGTGAGCTGTTCATGAAGCTGGAGGGAGCGTTGAGCAGTGCCATGCAGAAGGATTGGGAAGAGCCCAAGCGGGAGGATGTTCCAGTGTGGACACCTCCGGAAACTGATCAGTGATAATGAACACAAAAAAAGCGTGACCGTTTCCAGCCACGCTTTTTCATGAACAACAGTAATCAGGACAGATCGAAGCGATCCGAGTTCATTACCTTGTTCCAGGCTGCAACGAAGTCTTTCACGAACTTCTCTTTTGCGTCGTTCTGAGCGTAAACCTCAGTCAGCGCGCGCAGCTGTGAGTTGGAGCCGAATACCAGGTCAACCCGGGTACCAGTCCACTTCACATCACCGGTCTTGCGGTCCTTGGCTTCAAACACGTCTTCATCAGACGCAGAGGGTTCCCACTCAAGGTCCATGTCGGTCAGGTTCACGAAGAAATCGTTCGTCAATTGACCGGGTGTCTTGGTAAGCACACCGTGTTTAGACCCTTGGTAGTTTGCATCCAGAGCCCGCAGACCGCCGACCAGTACGGTCATTTCCGGCGCACTCAGTTGCAGCAACTGAGCCTTATCGATCAGCATTTCCTCGTCCGATACCGTGAACTTCGCGCGGCGGAAGTTGCGGAATCCATCAGCTTCCGGCTCCAGTGGCTCAAAGGAATCGGCATCTGTCAGTTCGTCGGTCGTATCGTTACGGCCGGGAGTGAATGGAACATCGATTGATTGGCCCGCATCTTTTGCTGCCTTCTCAATCGCCGCGTTACCACCCAGAACAATCAGATCAGCCAGTGCCACCTTCTTGTTGCCGGACTGCGCATCGTTAAACGCTTTCTGGATACTTTCCAGAGTGCTGAGTACCTTGCTCAACTGATCCGGCTGATTCACCGCCCAGTCTTTCTGCGGTGCCAGGCGAATACGCGCACCGTTGGCGCCGCCACGCATGTCCGATCCACGGAAGGTGGATGCGGACGACCAGGCTGTGTACACCAGTTCCTGCACGGACAGTCCAGAAGCGAGGATTTTACTCTTCAGATCGGCAATATCTTGCTGGCCAATAACGTCGAAATCAACCGCCGGGACAGGATCCTGCCAGATCAGGTCTTCCGCAGGCACTTCGGGACCGAGGTAACGGGCTTTCGGGCCCATGTCACGGTGAGTCAGCTTGAACCAGGCGCGGGCATAGGCATCCGCAAACTCTTCCGGATTTTTGTGGAAATGCTCGGAGATCTTGCGATAGTCCGGGTCCATCTTCATCGCCATGTCGGCAGTGGACATCATGATGTTCACTTTCCTGGATGGATCCTCCGGGTCCGGAGCCATATCCGCTTCTTTGATGCCCACCGGCTGCCACTGCTGGGCACCAGCCGGGCTCTTGGTCAGCTCCCACTCGTAGCCGAACAGCATATTGTAGTAGCTCATGTCCCACTTGGTGGGCGTTGGACCCCAAGCACCTTCCAGGCCACTGGTGGTCGAGTCACGCCCCTTGCCCGTTCCGTGACTGTTTATCCAGCCAAAGCCCATCTGTTCGATCGGCGCGGCCTCTGGCTCAGGGCCGACCTTGTCCGGATCACCCGCACCGTGGGTCTTACCAAAGGTGTGACCGCCGGCTGTCAAGGCAACCGTTTCGTAGTCGTTCATCGCCATGCGAGCGAAGGTCTCGCGGATGTCGCGGGCGGAGGCCAGCGGGTCCGGGTTACCGTCAGGACCTTCGGGGTTCACGTAAATCAGGCCCATCTGAACCGCTGCCAGTGGGTTTTCAAGATCGCGGTCTCCCGAATAGCGGCTGTTCGCCTTGTCACTGGTTGCCAGCCACTCTTCTTCTGCACCCCAGTAAATGTCTTCCTGGGGCTGATAGGTGTCTGCGCGGCCACCGGCAAAGCCGAAACATTTGAAGCCCATGGTTTCCATGGCTACGTTACCGGTCAAAATAGCCAGATCGGCCCAGGACAGGCTGTTGCCGTACTTCTGTTTGATCGGCCAGAGCAGTCTGCGGGCTTTGTCCAGATTGCCGTTGTCTGGCCAGCTGTTTATTGGAGCAAAACGCTGGTCGCCATTGCCGGCACCGCCACGCCCGTCACCGGTCCGATAAGTGCCTGCCGCATGCCATGCCATACGAACGAAGAAAGGACCGTAATGGCCATAGTCAGCCGGCCACCAGTCTTTGGAATCGGTCATCAGGGCCGCGAGGTCTTTCTTGACCGCCGCCAGATCCAGTTTTTTAAACGCTTCTGCATAATTGAAATCTTCGCCAAGGGGATTGGATTTTGGCGAATGCTGATGAAGAATGCTGAGGTTGAGTTGATTGGGCCACCAGAAATTATTGCCGGGGCCATCACTCTTGAGCTTTGTGCGTGATCCGTGCATTACAGGGCATTTTCCGCCGCTGCCTGCGTTATTATTATCGCCCATATCTATCTCCGATCATGACTGGTTGAATGCCCCGCAGGGCCTGTTCGACGCGATTCCCTGATCGCTTGATTACATTAATAACAACCGTCTTCGATTGTCACAAGTTGGTTTTTGCGACTAGTTCGATAGTTTCGGTTTATGGATAAATTCTCGAACGGCAATATCGTGGCCAGTCGGCCTCACCGGGCCTCTGTGGTTTAGCTATCACCTAGAAATCTAGTCGCGATTGGATGTTTTTACCACTGACTGATGGCGCGAACCTGGGTTCGCCTTCAATGATAAAGCGTGGTTAGATAGGGCTTATATTCAACGTCAGCTTGTGACGTGCGACCAGGGACCGGGAGTAAATAGCCATCAAAGCGCTTTGGATTATTCTGTTTTTTGCGGTACTGATCTGGTCAGGCATCGAACCGAAAGAGCCATTCACCTGGTTTCTTGAAGTTCTGCCTGTAATGCTAGGTGGTGTCGTGATGGCCGTCACTTACCGGTCGTTCCGGCTGACGACTCTTCTTTACGTTCTGATTCTGGCCCATGCCATCGTGCTGATGATCGGTGGTCACTACACTTATGCCGAAGTACCGTTTTTCGACGGTCTGTTCGGCGCTGACAGAAACAACTACGACAAACTTGGGCATTTGTTCCAGGGCTTTGTACCGGCTCTGCTAGCAAGGGAAATCCTGATCAGAAAGCAGGTTGTGAACGGGGCTGGCTGGCGCTCCCTGTTTGTAGTGTCAATCTGCCTCGCATTCAGTGCGTTCTACGAGTTGATCGAGTGGTGGGTCGCGCTGGCCAGCGGCGAGGATGCCGAGGCCTTCCTCGGAACCCAGGGTTATATCTGGGACACCCAGTCTGACATGGGGCTGGCGTTGTTAGGCGCGATTTTGTCGCTGCTGATGCTGTCAAAGGTCCATGATGCCCAGTTGCAAAAGTATCTCAATGGGCCCGCCAGATCCTGACATTAACCAGGCCGCTATGATGCTTTCAATTCCTTCAAAAGTGATTTTGGCGACCAGGGTTTTGGGTTCTGCTCCTGTTCATGCATCAACTCAACCAGCTTCCGATTAACGGGCGCGTCGGTACCAAGTGATTCCGCAAGTTTAACCACCTCGCCATTGATCCAGTCGATTTCAGTGGGTCTCCCTGCTTGAAGATCTTCCCACATGGACGACCGGGCCAGCGGATCAATGGTCAGCATCTGCTTGGCCATCCGCGCGAAGACCCAGTTGGGAGCTGACATTAAAACGGGAATCAGGCCGGTTGGCAGGCCAGTCAGTTTCACTGTGGGAATGCCCGCCTGTTTCAGCAGTTTGAGGGTCTCTTTTTGAGCCATCGCCAGGACCAGCCGGTAGCCCCGTTGTGATAACTCTTCGAGCAGCGGAACGCCAGAGAGGGCGTTAACAGGGTTATTCAGGTTGAGCAGTAATTTGGACCACATAACGGACTCGATGTCCGGGCGAAGTTCCAGCGGCAAGCCCGCTTTTTCGAACCAGGTTACCGCAGGTTCGAGAGCAGCATTTTTGGCGGCCATGAGATGGCCCTCGGTGCCTTGATGGAAATGCCCGGGCGCCTGCTGCAGTACGTTGAAAGGCACCATGCCAGCGACCACGTTGGCGTCGGGCATGGCCTCCTGAAGCTGCGCGGCGTTGGAAATGCCGTTTTGCAGGCTGACCACCGGTACGCCGGGTTTCACAAACGGTGCCAGGGTTTCGCCCGCTTCGCGTGTGGCCGCAGATTTTACCGTAACCAGAACAAGATCGGCTTCCGCGGCGGCTTCCGCAGAGGTGACATAACCGGAATCGCCAATATCATGTTCCGCTTCGAAGCTTTCGTAGTCTGTAATTTTCAGAGGGTTGGCCGCGAACACAGACTGCATTTTAGGGCGTCCGATTAGAGTGACCTCGGCACCCGCTGAAAGCAGTCTTCCACCGACGTAGCATCCGATGCTACCGGCGCCAAAAATGACAATTCGAAAAGGGCTCTTGCTCATCGTTACGTTTCCCGTAGAAGAATTCGACGTTCAAAACACTATAACTGTTCCGAGTCTTACAGGTTGTAACCATAGCAGTTCCAGAATGTTCTGGACTGTGGAGTGCCTTTGATACTTCAACAACGGGCGCAGCCGGGTTACAGTTGACCTCGGTTGATAGAAATTCACAGCCATTCGTTACCAACTGAGGTGAGGTGTCATGACAGCTTCAAAAACTGCTGTAATTACCGGTGCAAACCGCGGCATCGGTCTTGAACTGGCCCGCCAGTTCGCGGGCCAGGGCTACTCCGTTTTCGGGGTCTGCCGTGAGAGTTCGGACGAGCTCAATGCCATCGCAACATCGGTAATTGACGGGATCGACGTCACCAGCGAAACCGATGTCCGCACGCTGGTCAGCAAGCTGAAAGACACGACTATTGATCTGCTGATCAACAACGCCGGGCTGATTCAGGACGAAAAACTGGGCAGTATCGATTTCGATTCCATCCGCACCCAGATGGAAATCAACGCCTATGCGCCGCTGCGGATTGCTGAAGCGCTGGTGTCACAGATTCCCGAAGGCGGCAAGATCGCCAATATCACCAGCCGAATGGGTTCCATTGCCGATAACGATTCTGGTGGCCGTTACGGTTACCGGGCGTCCAAGGCGGCTCTTAATGCGTTTGGCAAGTCCCTGGCGATGGATCTCAAGCCCCGCGGCATCGCGGTAGCTCAGTTGCATCCGGGCTATGTTCAGACCCGTATGGTGAACTTTGGCGGGCTGATTTCTCCCGATGAGGCCGCCAGGGGGCTGGTCGCAATAATTGACGGGCTCAATCTGGAGAATACCGGGTCGTTCTGGCACAGCAACGGTGAAGAGTTACCCTGGTGATTCGCCAGTGCAAGTAAGACTTGGCGAACAAGTATGACCCGGAAAAGTAGCAGGATTTCGACAGCGGTCGCGCTGAGTTTTCAGGGCGTCATCGTTCTTGTTGGCTGGCTGGCCGTCTGGTTGATGGGTGTTGATATTCTGTCTGGCAGCACCGGTTGGCTCAAAGCGGTGGCCTGGGGGATCAGCGGCAGTATCGTCACTTACCTTCTGCTCAGCGCCCTGGCCCGGGCGCCCGGGCCCATTCGGGACTCCCTGTCTGGCCATATGCGCCAGCTCCACGGCTTTGCCAATGACTACTCCTGGCCGGTGTTGATGACACTCTCCGTGTTGGCCGGGGTCGGGGAGGAGTTGTTGTTCCGGGGTGCGGTTCAAGGCTGGCTTGCCTGGCATCTGAACGATGCGCTTGCGATTTTGTTGGCGTCACTCCTGTTCGGACTGGTTCACTACCTTTCGTTTGCCTATTTTGTTATGGCCACCGGGCTGGGTCTGGTTCTGGGCATTGCCTACTGGATGACGGACAGCCTGTTGCTGGTGATGGTGTGGCATGGTGTGTACGATATAATTGCCCTCTACAGCCTGCGGCGATATCCCCATGTGTTCGGTGTTCATTAGATCAAGAGGCAATCCGTGAGCAAAGACGTTTTCAGAAAAGTGTTCTGGCCCATTCTCTGTTTTTTCGAGACGGGCGATAAGGAAGAGAAGGGCAATACGCAAGGCCGTACGCATGAGAGTGCCGAGGGTTATCGACCCTCCCACCGGAAGATTCTGTTTGCCGTCGGCTTCCTGTTTTTCGTCCTGTCCATGGCAACGCTCTTTTTCGTAATGATGACGGGAACGCTGGGCGGGCTCTTCCCGGTTATCGTGTTTTCCTTTATCAGCCTGGTTTGTGCAGTGGTTGCCACCCTGGGCAGTGACAGCGCGGTTGCTAAAATTTGGGGCAATCAACCGTCAGGAAAGTGAATTACCGCTGCTTATTCACATAAATCAGAAAAATTGATTCGCGGAATAGCCAAACCGTTTCCATACTCAGGCCACTTCAAAAAATAATTGCGAGTGGTGATCCAGAATGACTGAGCGTAAAGAACTGGCGGGCTGGCGATGGGGCCCGTTCACCTTCCGTTTGCCGTTTTATCACACCAGACTTTGCTGGTCTGAATGTCTGCAGGGGCTGATGGTCTCAGCGGCGACCGGGCTGGCACTGGTGCCGGTGATGATCGCCTATTTCGGTTTCAGTTTTGAAGAAGCTGTTGCCCTGTCCATGATTCACGCCTCTCTGATTGCCTCTGCCGTGATTGTTTTTGGCGAGCCCTACGCGGGTGGCTGGATTACACCGGCACTGCCTCTCATCCTCGCCTTTGTGATCGGCGGCTATGACGATCCTTCCAGCCGTTTTCAGGCCATGACCGCGCTCACGCTGGTGTTCACCGGGTTGGTATTCTTCCTCGGTGTGAGCGGGCTAGGGCGACGATTGGTGATCTGGCTGCCTGATACGCTGAAAGCCGGCATTATTCTCGGGGCCGCCATCGCGGCTCTCAAACGTGTATTTATCGATGACGCCGACAAGTTTCTGCTGGAGCAGCCCATTGCCACCACGCTGGCCTGCGCCGTCTGTCTGATCTTTACCTTTTCCATTCCCATGCAAAAGCTCAAGGAAAGAAGCCGGTTTTTCATGATTCTCGGCGCGCTGGGCCTTTTGCCCGGCTTCCTGATTGCTGCGTTGGTCGGGCCCCTGGTCGGAGAGGTGAGCTTCGACATTCAGTGGGGCTTTATGGTGCCACCCGTGGCAGAAGCATTTGCAAAGGCCTCGCCGCTGGTCAACGGCTGGCCATCCATGGAAATGATTGCCCAGAGTGTGCCGCTGGCATTGATTGCCTACATCATCCTGTTCGGCGACATTGTGACTGGCAACGAGGTATTGCGGGATGGCATGCGTGTCCGCAAGGACGAGCACATCGACGTCAACCTGAACCGCACACACTTCTCGCTGGCCATTCGCAACGCGATTATGGCCATAGTAGCGCCCTTTTTCCCGACCCAGGGCGCGGTCTGGACGGGGGTTCATGTGATTGTGGTGCAGCGCTGGAAGCAGGGACCCAAAGCCATGAACAGCCTGCACAGTGGTATGGCCTCCTATTATCTGATGGGGATTCCGTTCATCTACTTCCTGTTGCCTTTGCTGACGGGTTTGAAGCCTTTGCTGGGTATCGCGCTATCGCTGACTCTGGTGCTGACCGGTTTTGCCTGCGCCTATATCGCCATGGCGATCCCGAAGTCGAATGCCTCGCGGGGAACAGTGGTGCTGATTGGCGCGTCGCTGGCATTTTTCGAGCCCTGGGTTGGGCTATTGACTGGCGTGGTTGCGACTCTGGCGCTGGTGGGATGGGACAGGAGCGATGATCCCATCCCGCATGACTGAACGGTTGGCAATCAGTGGGGTGGCCGGTGTCATCCCGCTGGCGTTTCAGAGGTGCCGTTGCGGTATCGGTTCAGCCTTTTGCCTAGTCAAACCGCCTGGCCTGACTGAAGCGATCTCGCCAGGCGGAACCGCTATCGGAATGCAGTTGCTGGTTACTGGCACAGCCTGCAAGGCCAAGCGTCATGACGATGACCAGAAACGGAAGCATTGAGCGGTGATTCATAGGGCTTAACCTTTAATCCTTCAATAGGTAAGTACGTTAAAGGGCAGGGCGCCAGTTTGTCAGTCTAAAGTTTGCTTCGATTTGTGTTCCTGAAGACGTCACTTGACGGCTCGAGGCTATTTCGCGAACTATGAGTTAACGCCCTCCGCTTCGAGGTTTCAATGAGTCCTCCCTTCTCTGATCAGACCCAACGCCTTTTCGTAAGAAACGCTGCCCTTAGTGATATCCCCGGAATAATTGCTTTGAGCTGCCGGGTTTATAAGGGCACCGGAATGTATGGCTACACTGCCGGGCCCCTGACCGGACAGATCAACACCTTTCCAGAGGGGCAGTTTGTCGCCATGCTGGGTGACCGTGTGGTGGGTTACTGCGCTACTTTCCGGATCGGTGAGGATGTGTCGCTCGCGCCCCATGACTGGACCGAGATTACCGGTAACGGCTACGCCTCACGGCACGATCCGGAAGGAGAGTGGCTGTACGGCATGGAGGTCTGTGTGGACCCGGATTGCCGCGGCTATCGGATTGGCGAGCGCCTCTACAACGAACGCAAAGCCCTTTGCCAGACGCTGGCATTGCAGGGCGTGGTATTCGCAGGCAGGTTGCCGACCCTGGCCAAACGGCTGAAGAAGTTTGATTCGGTCGAGGCCTACGTTGAAGCGATCAAATCCAAGAAGCAACGTGATCCTGTGCTGTCGTTCCAGTTGCACAACGGCTTTGAGATCCACGGCATTATTCCGCATTACCTGGATGCGGACCATGCCTCGCTCGGCTACGGTATTCACCTGGTGTGGCACAACCCCAAAGTGGCCCGTAACGGGGATGATGGCAAGCGCAAGCGTTATGGTCGGCGCGTACCGGATACCGTGAGGATCGGCACTGTTCAGTACCAGCAGCGCCGGGTGTCGTCGTTCGAGGAGTTCAGCGATATCGTCAGGTATTTCGTGGACGTGGTGTCCACTTACAAAGGCGATTTTGTGGTGTTCCCGGAGCTGTTCACACTGCAGTTACTCTCCATTGAAAGTCGCGAGGGCACCCCGGCAGAAGCAATTGAGGCGGTGACCGAATACGCCGAGCCGTTCCGCAACCTGATGCGGGACCTTGCCCTGCGGCACAACATCAACATTATTGGCGGATCTACGCCGGTCAAAGAGGCGGATGGTCGGGTTCGCAATGTCGCCTATGTGTTTCTGCGGGACGGGCAGGTGTTCTCACAACCCAAGATCCACCCGACACCGAACGAGGCCTATTGGTGGAACATCACCGGAGGCAACCGCGTCACCGCCATTGAAACCGATTGCGGGCCTATCGGCGTGTTGGTCTGTTATGACGCCGAATTTCCTGAACTAACCCGGCATCTGGTGGACCAGGGTATCCATATCCTGTTCGTGCCGTTCTGTACCGATGAGCGACAGAGTTACCTGCGGGTCCGCTACTGTTGCCAGGCTCGTGCGGTGGAAAACCAGCTGTTTGTAATCATGTCCGGCAACGTGGGCAACCTGCCCAATGTGCCCAACATGGAGCTGCAATATGGTCAGAGCTGCATCCTGACCCCCTGTGACTTTCCCTTTGCCCGTGATGGTATCGCGGCGGATACCACGCCTAACGTGGAGACGGTTGCCTTTGCCGACCTGCGGCCGGAAACGCTGATTACGGCACGCAATAGCGGTACCGTCAAAAACCTTAAGGATCGCCGGCATGATCTTTACTCGGTGAACTGGCGCGGAGAATGAATACGGTATGGCTCGTCCGATGGCTTTTCGTCGTTTGATGACTCTTCAACGTTTGATACGAGGGCTGCTGATCCTTTTTGTGGTGCTGTTGCTTGCCGGTGGCTGGTATGCAAACGTCGCCTGGGAGGCGTGGAAGCAGGCCAGCAGTATTCATAACTTCAACTGGCAGGGTGTTGAGCTGTCGCTGGCCGGGGTTCAGCTTGAGCGACTTTCGGTAACTCAGATGCGCAACGGTCAGCCTTATCTTGCTGAGGCAGAGGCCTTGTCGTTGGGCTGGAGCTGGCACTGGTGGGGACCAATGCCGGACGTGGTCAGGGTCGGCCGCCTGGCACTGAATATCCCGGCCTGGCCCGTCGCCGATGGGCAAGAAGCGCCCTCCGCTACTGGCCCCGGTGCGCTCTCTCGGCAATTGCCGGCCTGGCTGCCGGACACTATCCGTATTGATCAGCTTGTTCTCACGCTCCCGGAGGGTATCCGGGCCGAGGGCGATCTGGCGGTGTCACAGCTGTCATCGCCCGATGATCGGGAAATCGTCACTAACGCCATGACAGTGGAGGCTCCGATACCAGGCATGACCCGCGGTGGCTGGCGGCTTCACGAGGGGCGATTAAGTCTGGTATTTGCCGCGAAAGCCGATCAGCAGTCCGCGACCCTGGATTTCGGGGATCAATCGCAGATCGAACTGTCGCGGGTTGATGCGCCAGACAACGCTGCGCAGTTGGACACACTCCGGATTAATCTGGCCGGCACAACACTGAAAGCCGGGTATAGCCTGCAGCCAATGGCGCTGGGGAAACTGGCTTTTACCGGCCCTGTGGTGGCAACGACGGCCGCGATGCATCAACCGCAACTGCACACACAACCCTGGCGATTGGATGGCAGACTCGATGGAAACCTGCAAAGCGTCCGCTTTGACGGCAAGCTCTCCTCGGATGCCGGCACCAACGCCAAACTTGAGTTCAGCTTTCCATTCGATGGCACGCCAACGATGAATGCCGAGATGACAACGGTTGGCGCATCGGGAGGGCGGGCGCTCGCGGACACCTTCAAGGCCTGGCCAAAAGCGCTCGAGATCGGCGAGGGTAGTGCCAGGACAACGCTTGAGCTGCGGTTTCCATCAGCAGGCGCTGAGTTGCAGGGGGCGATGGATTTTGACGGACTCGGCGGTCTGTTTGGCCGGACAGCCTGGGCCGGTCTTGCCGGCACGGTGACGATGGATCTTGCCGGTGATGAAGTGGGTTTCGGCACGACTGACCTGGCACTTGATACGGTCAATCCGGGCGTTGCGGTGAATACTGTTCAGCTTGCCGGTCGCTATCGTTCGACCACAGAACAGGTCGCCGCGGGTGCCCTGATGCTGGACCAGGCGTCTGCGAAACTTCTGGGTGGCGACCTCCGGATCGAATCCGGAGAATGGCAACTGTCACAAACGCCCCTGCGGATTCCCGTTCAACTCAGTGGCATTGAACTGTCGCAGCTAATGCAGGTATACCCCGCCGAAGGCCTTTCAGGCAGCGGTATTCTCCGGGGCACTGTGCCGCTGCGGATCAGCGGGCAGAGTGTCAGTGTTGAGTCGGGACAGATTGACGCGTTGGCCCCCGGTGGCACGCTGAAGCTGCCGGCAGAAAAGTTGAGGGGCATGGCTCAGGGTAATGAGGCTATGGCACTGGTGGTCCGTGCTATGCAAAACTTTAACTTCTCGGTTTTGAACAGCACCGTAAACTACGATCAGGATGGTAAGCTGATCCTTGGATTGCGCCTTGAAGGCAGCAGCCCCGATGTTCGCGATGGCCACCCGATCGTGCTCAATATCAACCTGGAAGAGGACATTCCAGCGTTAATGACCAGCCTGCAGCTCAGTGGCAGGGTCAATGAAGCGGTCACAGAGAAAGTGCGCAACCTGATGCAGAAACGGGGTGCGGAACGCCAGTCAACCGGATCGGACCATTAATCAGGAGTAAGGCAGATGGACAGATACAGGCCGGGCGTTTTGTCCGGGAAAAGTCGCAATGCGCTGGTGATACTGGTTCTGGCGTTGGGGGGCGCAGCTTGCACGCCCACGGTGCGGATGGAGGCACCTAAAGAGCCCATCACGGTGAATCTGAACGTCAAGATCCAGCATGAAATCTACGTCAAGGTGGATAAAGACGTGGATGAACTCTTCGGCGAGAAGGGGTTGTTCTGATGGTCATTTCTCAATCCAGGGAGTCACTTATGAAACGGTTTGTTCAATTTGGAGCGTTCATCCTTGCGCTTTGCCTGGTCGTGCCCGCATTTGCGATGAGACTGGACGAGGCCAAAGGCCAGTTGGAGTCCGCCAAACAGCAGGGGCTGGTGGGAGAAACCCCGAGCGGTTATCTGGCCGTGGTGGAAGCAGACGGCAATGCCCGCGGCGTTGTTGAAGCCATCAACAAAGCCCGGCGGGACGAATATGCCCGTATTGCGGAGAAACACGATATTCCGGTGACCAAAGTAGAAGCGGTCGCCGGGCAGAAAGCCCTCGAAAAAACACCGGCGGGGCAATACATACAGGTGGATGACAAGTGGGTCAGAAAATAACACCCATGCCCGAAGCAGGAGAGAATATATGAAGAACGATCCGGTCATGCTTATCACCGGTGCCTCATCCGGCATTGGTGAGGCAACAGCACGCTCAGCGCACAAAGCCGGTTATCGGCTGGTTTTATCCGCCCGCTCGGAAGACAAACTCAAGCATCTGCAAACCGAACTGGGCGGCAGTGAGCGAGTGATCATTGCCCGATGTGATGTGCAGCGCATGGAAGATCAGCAAGCTCTCGTGGAAAAGGCGCTGGCGACGTTCGGGCAAATTGATGTTGTCTTCGTGAATGCGGGGCGTGGTGGTGAGCCCGGTGGGTTCAGCGGTGCCGATCACGAAGTCTGGAAAGATATGATCCTGACTAACATCTATGGCGCGGGGTTGACCATGCAGTGTTGCATGGCGGCACTGCGGGAAAGCAAAGGGCATTTGCTACTGACTGGTTCAGCCGCGGGCCGTGCGACCATTCCCGGCTCTATGTACAGCGCGACAAAATGGGCCGTGTCGGCCATGGGGTACGGTGTTCGCGAAGAACTCAAAGGCTCCGGTATCCGGGTGACGTTGATCGAGCCCGGCATGGTGGATACTCCGTTTTTCGACCAGCCGCCGGAGCACGCGCTGAAACCTGACGACATTGCACAGGCCGTGATGTACGCGGTATCCCAGCCGGCCCATGTGGATGTGAATGAAATTCTGGTGCGGCCGACGCCGCCGCTCAAATAGGCCAAGCCATGCTTAGACTTTCAGACACGGTAGCGCTGGGGGACTGGGAAATCGACCTCTCACAGATCCGGGCCCAGGGCGCCGGTGGCCAGAACGTAAACAAGGTGGCGTCGGCGATTCATCTGCGTTTCGATATTCAGAGCTCCAGCCTTCCACCTTTTTATAAAGAACGCCTGATGAAGCTGTCCGATCAGCGCATCAGCAAGGAAGGCGTTGTGGTGATCAAGGCGCAGAAGTTCCGCACCCAGGAGCAGAACCGTGAGGATGCCCTGGAACGCCTGAAAGAGCTGATTCAGGGCGCCGTTCGGCTGCAGAAGGCCCGTCGCCCGACTCGCCCAACTAAAGGCTCACAGCGCCGCCGCGTGGACCACAAAACCCAGAAGGGCAAGACCAAAGCCTTGCGTGGTAAGGTAAAAGCCTGAATACAGGAGCCCTGCCATGATAATTGCCTACCGCGCCCGTGATATTGCCGAGGCCCACATCGTATCCGGAATGTTTCACGCGCAGGGGATTGAGGCCCATGTCGGCGGACACTATTTGCAGGGGGGCATGGGCGAAATCGGCGCTGCGGGGTTCAGCAATGTCCACGTGGAAGACGACGACTACCCGCGAGCGCGGGAACTGATTGCGGAATACGAAGCGAAACGCCCGGATGAGCCGCCCGCCCGCCCCTCGGGAGGCCGGGTTGACCGATACGCCATCGGGTTTTTGTTGGCTGTTGCTGTGCTGATAGCGATCATGGTGGGCGCACTATAATCGCTGTGAGAGATGGAAAACCGGGACAGATCTATTTTTTTGAGCCCAGAACACGGGCCGAGGCAAAGAAGCTGAGGCTCTGGCATGGTTTCAGTGTGGTTTATGCGTTTTTCGAAATGATCATCCCCATGGTCAGGTGCATGCCGAACTTCCGGAGAATTTTATTGATCGTTTTGACGGTCGCGGACTCTGGATCACGTTCGATTGCTGAGATCGTAGTCGCTGAGAAGCCGACAATCTTGCCAAACCGCTTTTGGCTCAGCCCGGTGAATTGCAGGCGTAGTTGCCGGATTGCCTCGCCCAGGTGAATTTCAGAGTCGCTGAGCTCTGATAAAATCTGCCGTCGAACCTGAATTCGCTCTTCGCCAGTAATGGGCTTTTTCAGTTTAGGCATGAATAACCACCGTGTTGTCCTTCATTAATCCTACCCCTGAAGGCGCTCCAGTTGCTTCAGAACCAGTTCAGGCTCGTGCATCCGGATCGCTTTGTGGTTTACCACCTCGTCCGGCGCACCGAAATCTTCCAGGCCCTTTGCCATGCCGGTCAGCTTTAGCAGATCTTCCACCATAAGCGCCGCTGCCCGTCGATTGTCGACCGCCAATTCCTCCAGGATGGCGGCGTAATCCGGGTTGCGCTTTTCGTTCAGTAGACGGTTAGGCCACCAGGTCGACATTGCGATTGCTTCGGGGTCCAACACCATTGGAGCAACGTCATAAGCCGGTGCAAGTTCGATATCGCGGTCACGCTTAATCAACGATGTGTTGCGCCCGTGGTTATCGCGATTGCCCGTTGCTGTATTCAAAATATCCCGCACCAGGTAGTCCGCCAGCAGGGCGTCCTGTTCGTCAGGCTTTGTCACGCACTCCCGGAGCTTGTGAATCACGTTGACGTGCTCCAGTCGAGCGCCATCGCCCCCAATTCCCATCATGGAATAGATAGACTCCATTCCATGATGCAAAACGCCATCCGGAGTCACCTTCCGGTCGAATCGCGGTAGCCAAAGCGCAAAATGGCCGTTGATCTTGTCTATAAACGTGCCCGGGATGGAGTTATATCCCCGTGCTTCAAGGAATTGGTAGATTGCTGCCTCACCTTCAAGCACCCGGATATCATCAGAAGATTTCTTGCCACGGGGGAATTTAACCAGCCAATGCCGGGCAACATCTTGATCCGGAATGGTTCCCTCAAGGGCATATTGGCCCTTATAGTTTTCAGCCAACAGGAGTTTGGGTGCATCGCCGCCAGCGCCTGAGGCACCGCCGATTGCCAACCGGAAACTGTGCGCGTACTGAATGAGGTTGTCGGCACGAGTGCAAACGTCTGCGCGATCAAAAAGCAGAACCTCTGATTCAGCGACTTGAGCCTCGAAACGCTCAGCAGCCTCCTTGATGCGCAAGTTACCAACCGGGCCAACACAACCTTCAGATAACAGCTGCGTATCGATTGTGTGTTCCGGGTCGCGAGTAAAACCCAGAGTTTTGACCCAGTGCCGGCGACCGGCGCCTTGTGGAATAATATCCCGGAGCACTGGAATAATCTCACCGTCAGTGTAATCACCACCGAAAATGCAAGGCAGTTTCACACCGACCGCCGTCCGATCAATCAGGTCTTCTTGTTCAAAGTCGCCGGCCCGGTCCAGTGCATTAACCACATAGTCTGTGTCATAAGAGAAGGTCGGGCTGCCTAGAAGTCCTTGGCCGGGGTCACGGAAAGTCACGATGCCGGCATCGTGCCACTGGTTATCCCAGTGAATCTGCAGCGTGAGATTCATAGCGAGCACCTTTAGTTGCAATTATACTTGCAATATTATTCGGTAAACCGGGCAAACCTGCAAGTATAGTTGCAAGATACTTGGGTTCGTGAGCATGAGAAAAAATTCAATTCCTCAAACACCAGATTCAGTTAAAACTTATGAAAGCATGCTGCCCAGTTTGTGAGCAGGGCGAGCCTGAGTGGTTTCAGGCTGTCAAAGAGGTCCGTTATCTTCGGTGCCCCGTGTGCCTGGCTACCCTGATGGCACCTGAGTGCAGGCTGAATGAGGCTGAGGAAAAGGCCGTATACGCCCTGCATGATAACCACCCGGACGATCCCGGTTATCGCCGGTTTTTGTGCCGTCTTGCGGCGCCCTTGCTGGAGTGCTTACCCCCTGGTTCTTCGGGCCTGGATTTTGGCTGCGGCCCCGGGCCTGCTCTGGACCGGATGATGGAAGAGTCAGGCATGCAGATGTCGCTCTACGATCCGTATTTTTGCCCCGACACCACCGCACTCGATAAACGCTACGATTTCGTCACCTGTACCGAAGTGGTCGAGCACCTGCATCACCCGGCCGCTGTTTTCCGGCAACTGGATTCGCTGCTTCTGCCCGGCGGGTTTCTTGGGGTGATGACCTGCTTCCAGACCGACGATGCCCGCTTTGCCAACTGGCACTACCGGCGGGACCCCACCCATGTGGTGTTTTACCGGCAGGCGACTTTGCAATGGCTGGCCGGCCATCACGGTTGGCATCTGGATGTTCCGGCCAAAGACGTTGCCATTTTCAGAAAGTCGACAGGCCGGTCGCCTCCATAAACCGGTACTGCCAGTACCGCAGCTGTGAATGATCCGCCCAGGCCTGGTAGGGAAGGCTCATTACCGCCGGGCTGCCCGGCCCGTTGTTCCACTGCTCCTCGAAGAAGAGATCCGCTTTCTGAATCGTGGGGTGGCTCCGGTCGGCCAGCACAAGAACATCGGATTCCAGATTGAGGTCGTCCAGGTTGCGACGGGTAAAATTGGCGGAACCCAGCAGCATCCGGGCCTGACTATCCTGATCCTGTCGGAGCAGCAGCTTGCTGTGGCATTGCTCGCCGCGGGTGTTGCACCAGCGAACCGATACGCCGTTATTGGTCAGCTCCATGGCGGCCTGGCGGTTGGGAACGCCGCTCTTTTCCTGGCCAAAAGCGTCATGGTTGGCGTCCAGCAATACCCTGACATGAACGCCTCTGCGGCTGGCCTTGATCAGCGCTGAAAGAAGATCCCGGTGGGACAGGTAGAACATGGCCAGATCAAGCCTGTCTCCCGGTTCGGCGGTGGTGATGGTTGCGAGCGAGGCGTCCCGGATCGCCGATTCCGTCAGGATCTGAATTCGTGCATCCCCGGCCGGGGCCGTTTCACTGATGCGGCCCAGTGCCTCGTCCACCGCCTGTGTGCTGGCATCAGACAGCGCAAGCACGGCCCGCTCACTGCGCAGCAGGTCTGCGACCGCCGGGCCCCCGAAGCTGAGACCGATGTTGCTGTGGTGGCTGCTGCCATCGTGGGGGTTAGCGGATGACACCAGCGCCCTGAAGCCGTCCTGGCTGTCCGTGATCAGGATTTTCCGGTGATTGGCTTTGAAATTCAGAAGGCTGAAGTAGCTTCGCAGGGTGACTTTCTGATCTGCGATGGGATTGGGAAGCCAGCCAGACTCTGAGGAATTGCCAAACCACTGGCAACAGACTCGCCAGAGACCGGACCAGAGCGGGTTGCTGTCTCGCAGCGCGGTCAGTTGTGTCTGGATAACGGCAATGCCGGCTTGCTCCAGTTTCCGGAAATGCTCCGACTCGGCACCGCCATACAGTGTATTGATCGGGTCGGATATCACGATCACGTCGGCCTCCGGGAAAGCCTTTCGCTGCCGGATCAGGGCCTCGGTCAGTTGCCCGGCGAGCAACCGGTCATTCCGGCCCTCTGCGCTGGTGCTATTGAACAGGAACATATCCACCAGGATGAATTGGCGGGCTTCGCCAATCATCGCCAGCGTCTCGTCAAAGATCTCGTGGTCAAGGCGTGGTGCCTCATCCCCGAAGTGCAGTGTCCGGTCTGTCAGCAGGCGGGGTTCTAACAGCGGGTGAACATCGCCCTTGTAGGCGACACCGACGGGCAGGGGTTTGAACGAGTGGTAGAGGCTGGTTCCGGCGATCGCCAGTAACACAAGCCCCAGTAGTAACTTGATTGTCATTGCCAGATTCCCGGGTTGAACGTCAGTTTTCCATCATTTTCAGCACTATACGTGACCTCTGCGCCTGCGTCCCTTACCGGGGTGCAACCGCACGTGCTGATCGCGCGCCTCGTGATGTCAGTACCAGCCGAACAAACCCTTACAAAAAACACGATGGGTGGTTGTATCACCGGGCGGCGACAGTTCCTAAACTAGGGTTCAAAAGATCTCTGGTCTGGACTGTTGTGAACGCATTAGGTTTTGTTTTTCAGAGGATTTTTAGCCTCCGGTTACTGGTTGTTGTGGCTGCGGCGGCGTTTGCCTTCGCCGGCGATGCTGTGCCGCTGCTGAGCTATGTCGATCGCCTGCTGTTCAGCGCCCTTGGCGATGCATCCGGCGTATCCGAGGCGTTGCCTGTTCTGGTGGTGACTCCTGAGTCTTTTCAGGCGGCTATTGATGCCCGTGGCCTGACCGAACCCTCCTGGTCTGCGGCGGTGATTCGTGGCGGGTTGATGACAACGGCCATGTTTCTGGTGCTTGCCGTGCCTCGCCTCGGCGGTGCCGTCGCACTGCCGGTCACGCTGCTTTTAGCGGGCGCATTGGTGGTTGTTCAGATGGCGTTGACGTTATATCAGAGCGTCTGGTTGCCATTGGGCGAGATTGTCACGCTGCTGCTGGCCGGCTATCTGGTCATGTTGTTCTGGCTGCAGCCACATCGTGCCATCGTGTCGCTGACGGATAATGTGCTGGATGCACGACTCCGTTTGGGCAAGTTCCTCTTGCGACAGGGCCAGCCCGAGGAAGCGCTGGAGGTTCTGGCAGGTTGCCCGCCGGATGAAGACACTCTGGCGCTGCAATACGATGTGGCCATCCAGCAGGAGCGCAAGCGCCAGTACGACAAGGCGTCTGCAACCTTCAGGCAGATTGTTTCCCAAAAGCGGAATTATCGGGATGCCGCAAAACGTCTTGCGGCTCTTGAGGCCCTGGCCAGTGAATCCGAAAACGCTGGCGCCTCTGGTTTTGACAGCACCCGCACGCTGGTTATGCCTCAGCAAAGTGTCAGCCGACCAACCCTCGGACGCTATGAAATCGAGCGCGAAATCGGGCGCGGTGCCATGGGTGTCGTTTATCTCGGCAAAGATCCCAGGATTGCCCGCACCGTTGCCATCAAAACGCTCAGCTATCAGGCGTTCGATCCTGCCGAACTGAACGATCTCAAATCCAGATTTTTCAGGGAAGCCGAAGCAGCGGGCCGGCTCAGCCATCCCGCCATTGTGACTGTGTATGACGTGGGCGAAGAGGCGGACCTGGCATTCATCGCCATGGATTATGCCCAGGGCAAGCCCCTCAGTGACTTTGGCAAACCGGACAAATTGTTGCCGCTGAGTAAAGTTCTCGATCTTGTTGCCCGTGTGGCGGATGCGCTGGATTACGCCCATGGCCAGAATATCATTCATCGCGATATCAAGCCGGGCAACATCATCTACAATCCGTCGAATGGCGACATCAAGATAACGGACTTTGGCATTGCCAAGATCTCGGATGACTCAAGAACTCGAACTGGCAGCGTGATGGGTAGCCCGCTGTATATGTCCCCCGAGCAATTGAAGGGGCAGAAAGTGACCGGTGCGTCCGACACCTACAGTCTGGGAGTCACGCTGTATAAGCTGGTGACGGGCGAAACTCCCTATCAGGGCGACACCCTGGCCGCGCTGACCTACCAGATCCTCAATAAGCGTCCCCGCAGCCCTAGGGAATTCAACAAGGACCTGCCCAACGGCGTGGTGCGGCTGATCAACAAAGCCATTCAGCGTGAGCCGGAGAAGCGCTTTGCCAACGCCGCAACCATGGCCGAGGCACTGAGGCGACAGGCCACGCGGGATACGGCGGAGGTGTCCGGATGACGTTCCTGGTTTCCGGTCGCACAGACATAGGCACTGTGCGCAAATCCAATGAGGACGCCATTGACTGGTGTGTTGATGAAGCGTCCGGCCAGGCCTTGCTGGTGGTCGCCGATGGCATGGGCGGATACCAGGGCGGTGAGGAAGCCAGCCGGATTGCCGTGGATACGTTGATGGAAGTTCTTGGTCCGTGCCTGAAAAACACACCGGCACCTGAAACGCGGGAGGCGATGGTGCAGTCGGCGCTGGATCTGGCTGGTGAGCGGATCGAGGCCCGCAAGGCGCAGGCCCCGGATCTCGCCAGAATGGGTACTACCATCGTTCTGGCCTGGGTGGCTGGCAGTCGGGCTCTGGTCGCCCACATTGGTGATTCCCGCTGCTACCTTTTGCAGAATAACACCCTGCAATGCCTGACCCGGGATGACACAGTGGTTCAGAATATGCTGGAAGACGGCAGCATCAAGGAGCGTGACGTGCCCAATGTCCCCTTCCGGAATGTCCTGACACGGGCATTGGGGGCGTCAGATGCCACTGTCACCTTTGGCAAGGTGATGTTGGCACCCGGAGACCAGTTACTGCTCTGTTCGGATGGCCTGACCGGGGCGCTGGACGAGGATGAGTGGCTGAACCTGCTGTCAGGAGCGGAGTCCGTGCAATCTGCGGTCCAGGCGCTGATTGAGGCAAGCCTTGAGCGAGGGGCGAAAGACAATGTGTCTGTCGTTCTGTTATCAACAAACTGAGTCAGAGGGGTAAAGGGAATGGCGTTACTTTCGCAACTGGTAGACAGTGTGGTGGTCACCACCTTTGAAATCGATAAGCCCGAAGTGAGGGTGGGCCGTCGTGGGGACAATGATATCCGTATTGACGAAATTTCCGTCAGCGGCCATCACGCGGTTATTGAATGTGTCCCTAATGCCTACCTGGAAGGCACAGTGGATTACTACATCACCGACAGCGACAGCACCAATGGCACGTTCGTCAACAACCTGCGCATCAGTGAGCGCCAGCGCCTGAACAGCAATGACATGGTGCGTATTGGCTGGAATGAATTCCGGTTTGTTGATGAGGAAGAAAGCGCGATGGAAAAAACCGCCTACATTCTGGACTGAATCACGTCAGCGGGCCTGAATTACGAAGTCGGAGAAACGCTGCAGCAGCGACCTTGCGTGGGGCGCGTCTGCGACTCTGGCCATCAGCGAATCCGGCGACAAGCCTTCCTTCAGAAGGTCGGGCGTTTGGGCTTTCAGGTAGGCCCGCATGATGTCCGCCGTAAACTCGGGGTGAAACTGCACGCCCCAGGCACAGGGTCCGACCCGAAACGCCTGATGGGGCTCGAACTCGTTACTGGCCAGCAGTATTGCATTCCCGGGCAACTCAAGAACTGACTGACGATGGGAAAGCTGCGCGGGAAATTCAGCGGGCAGGCCTTCGAACAGCGGATCGCCCTGCGCCGACGCGTGGAGATTAACCTGATAGGTACCAGTCTCCCGCCCCTTGGGGTGGTATCCGACCTTCCCGCCTAATGCATGGGCCAGCAACTGATGGCCATAACATACCCCCAGCACCGGTATGCGCATCTCGACCGCTTTTGCCAGCCAGGCTGCGGCAGATTCACTCCAGGGCGCACGGTCACTGACCATGGCGGGCGAGCCGGTGACGACAATGCCATCCCACTGATCGGGTTCCCCCGGTAGTGGCTGGCAGGTGATATCCACCACTTGCCGATCCAGTTTTTCCGACAGGCCGTTCAGAAACCAGCGATCAAAATCGCCAAAGGATTCGAGGATCGGAGGCAGGGTGTTTCCGGTTTTCAGAATAACCAGTCGGGCCGGGTTTGTGGTGGTCATCAATCCTCAACAACGGCGTTGTGATAGACGTTCTGAACATCATCCAGCTCATTCAGCATGTCCATGAATTTCTCGAACAGCTCCACGTCTTCGCCTTCTACCTTAGTGGTGGTTTGCGGAACGAACTGGATGTCATCCACCTCGAACTCGATGCCTTCAAAAGCGTCCTGCAGGGCCTGCTTGGCTTTTGCGTACTCGGTGTTGGGCGCGAAAACGGTGATCATGCTGTTTTCACATTCGATGTCGCTCACGTCTACATCCGCCATCATCAGTGCTTCCAGGGCGGCCTCTTCATCTTCGCCCGGGAAGGCGAGAATGGCGCAGTGATCGAACATGTGGCTGACACTGCCCTGGGTGCCGATCTTGCACTTGGTTTTGGTGAAAGCCAGGCGAACATCGCCAAAGGTGCGGTTGGGGTTGTCGGTCAGGCAGTCAACAATGGCCATACAGTTGCCGGGGCCGAAACCTTCATAGCGCGCTGGCGAGAAGTCTTCTCCGGAACCACCCTTGGCCTTCTCAATGGCTTTATCAATAACGTGGGTCGGGACCTGATCTTTCTTGGCCCGGTCGATCAGGCCGCGCAGCGACAGGTTTGCATCCGGGTCCGGGCCGCCGGATTTTGCGCTGACGTAGATTTCCCGGCCGTATTTGCTGTAAACCTTGGTCTTGGCGTCGGCCGTCTTGGCCATGGAGTCTTTGCGGTTCTGATAGGCTCTGCCCATGCTACTGCCTCAGTCGTGTTTTCAAAAAGCCGATTTTACTCAACAACCGGAGGTGGTGACAGCCTTATTTGGCCATCGCGGGTACACGGCGCATTCCCCTGCGTAGCGCCTGATTGAGGGCTGACTTTACCAACGCCCCGGTCAGCGGAATCGCATCCTCAAAGTAAACGGTGTATTGCACCCGTGTTTCGTTTTCAGACGGACTGTGAAAGCGGATCCTCCCGCTGTGATTCTTCAGGGGGCTGACGCTGGTAATCGCATACTCTATCAGTGACTCCGGCTCGAAGCCGGTGATGGTTTCCTCGATGCCAATCGGGCCGATACCGATCTTGCGCACGGACCCGATGCCGTTGGGGTCGGCCTGATCACTGTCCCGGATTCGCCGGGCCGGGGCGCCCAGCAATTTGCCGAATCGCTCGTGGTCGGCAAACAGGGCGAACACCTGATCGCAGGGAAGGGAAAAGGTCTCATCAATCTTGATCGTGTGGCTGGCCATAGCATAACTCTGATGTGATTTGCCCTCAGAGTATCCGGTTACCGGCGTCAAAAAAAGTCGCTATCAAAGAGATTTCCAAACCCGGGGCTGCAACTGCCAACGCCCTGACACACCACAAAAACTGGCCTATCCTCAGGGGAGCCAACGAATCCAGGAGCGCAAACAGATGATCCCCAAGACCATGCACGCGATGCTGCTGACGGGGCATGGCGGCGTCGAAAAGCTGGAGTATTCCCGGGCCGTGCCTACCCCTGGCCCTTCAGCAGGCGAGGTGCTCGTCCGGGTAACCGCCACCGCCAAGAACAACACTGACCGCAAAGCCCGGGAAGGCCTGTACCCCACCAGGGAAAAAGGTGAGGTGACGTCCTTTCAGATGGGCGGCTCAGCAACCCTGACCTTTCCGCGAATCCAGGGTGCGGATGTGGTGGGCCGTGTGGTTGCGGTGGGCGAGGGTATTGATGAAGGTCGGATTGGCGAACGGGGCCTGCTGGATTTCAATCTGTATGCGGACAATCGCCGGGACATTAACCTGACGCCTGATTATTACGGTCACGGTGCCGATGGTGGTTTTGCCGAATACATTGCCGTGCCGTCCGACCAGTTCCACCATGTCGAAAATGCCGGTCTTGCGGATGCCGAACTGGCGTCCATGGGGATGTGCTCCTACCAGACCGGCCTGCATATGCTGACGTCTGCCCGGGTAAAAGCCGGAGAACACATTCTGGTCACCGGTGCCAGTGGTGGCGTCGGCACAGCGCTGATTCAGATGTGCCGGGTGATGGGCGCGATCCCCTATGCCCTCAGTCAACAAGACAAAGCCGATGCACTGATAGCGCTGGGCGCGGAGGCGGTGCTGGACCGTTCGGATATGACGAATTTTACCGAGCAGGTAAAAGCGGTCACCGGCGGCCGTCCCTTCGATGCGGTGATGGATCTGGCTGGTGGTGATATGACCGACCAGTTCATCGATACCATGATTTTTGATATGAACAGCCGGGGCGACTACCCGCGCCTAAGCATTGCCGGGGCCAGTGCCGGCAACCTCAGCGAAATCATGTGGACCCGGATTTACCTCTATCAGGTGCAGATTTTTGGCGTGTCCCACGGCACCCGGGAAGAAGCGGAACAACTGATCGCCTGGATTCGCAGCGGTGAGCTCAAGCCGGTGTTGCACGCGGCATTCAAGTTGTCAGACCTTCACAGCGCAGAGCGCTATTTTATGAATCGCAACAGTAATTATCTGGGCAAGATCGTTGTTGTGCCGGACGCTCAGTGGGCCGAGCACGGCGCTCCCTTTGCCCTTGGGAGTCAGTCATGAAACCGGAACTCACGATCCAGCTAATGGATACCCACGCCGGCGGCGACGTCAGCCGTATGGTTACTGGCGGCATCAAGCCCTTGCCGGGTGAGACGGTCAGAGCACAGATGGAGTACCTGCGTGACCATGCCGATGGCCTGCGCAAACTGTTGTTGGGCGAACCCTACGGTATTCCGGAAATGTCTGTGGATCTGCTGGTGCCGGCAACCAATCCCAGGGCGGTCGTCGGTTATATCATCATGGAAGTGATGGGCTATCCCATTTATTCGGGCTCGAACACCATCTGCACCGCCACCGCCGTTCTGGAAACGGGCATCATGGAAAAACGCGAGGGGCATCAGAGTTTTGTGCTGGAATCCCCGGCCGGGCTGGTGAATATTGATGCGGTGGTGACTGACGGTGTGGTTGAATCCATCACCTGTGCTGGCCTGCCCAGCTACATCGATACCTACAAGGCAACGGTTGAGGTGCCGTCAGTGGGCACAGTGACCTACAGCATTGCTTACAGCGGCGGTTTTTATGCCCTGGTGGATGCCGCCGAACTCGGATTCGGGCTGACCCTGGACGAAGAGCAGGCGCTCACCGATTGCGCCCATGCGATCGTGGAAGCGATCCGGGCGGAACGGAATTTCTCCCACTACTCCCTCGGTGATGTGGGCCCGCTGCCGTTCCTGCATTTCATGGGGCCGGTCGAGCAGGTGAGTGAGGATTGCTACCGTTCCCGTTCAACCACCTATGTACATCCCGGCGTTATCTGCCGCAGCACCACCGGCACTGGCACATCGGCCCGGCTGGCGCTGATGAATTACGAAGGCCGCATTCAGCCCGGGGACCGGTTGCAGACGGTATCGCTGCGGGAGACCGGATTCGTTGGCGAATTCAAAGCCGTGCACAAGGAAGGTGAGCAGGCGGTTGTCGAAAACACCATTACCGGTAAAAGCTATGTGATTGCCCATTCCGACATCGTGGTCAATTGCAGCGACCCGATGGTCGGGTGTGATGACCTGACTCATATTCTTACGGGCGCGGACGACCTCTGATCAATTCCTCCCGGGGATAGGTGTTTTCAATCTCCAGTGTGTACTTCCTTTCGCTAGCCCAGCAGGCACGTAAATTAACCTTCTGGCATGGCACAAACCCTGCATTATCTTTTGGTAGAACGGGCAGAGCTGTGCGAACAGACGAGGTTCTGATGAGTTTTTGATTGATCGCACACCAGCCGCGCACCGAAAAAGTGCAAGAGCCGCACCAAATGTGCAAAAAGATCCCACATGAGGAGAAAGTTGTGATGCCGAAAGAACTGATGTCGAAAGAAATGATGACCGCAAAAATTCTGGAAGCGAAAGCAACCAAAGGCGTTACCTGGGAAGCGTTGTCAGAGGCAATCGGTATGTCGCCGGTGTTTACGACCTCTGCCTGCCTGGGAATGAACAGCATGTCGGAAGAAATGGCGTCTGCAGCCTGCAAAATCCTGGGGCTGGACAAGTCTGTAGCCACGGCTCTTCAGGTGTGCCCGAAGAAAGCCTGGGGTGATTCAGTGCCTCAGGATCCGCTTATCTATCGTCTGTATGAGGTGGTTGGCGTTTACGGCGACACCTTGAAAGAGTTGATTCATGAAAAGTTTGGTGATGGCATCATGAGTGCGATCGACTTTTCCATGCACGTGGATAAGGAAGAGAACCCCAAGGGTGACCGGGTTGTGGTCACCATGAACGGGAAGTTCCTGCCTTATAAGTCCTGGTAATTAGCCAGACGCCAGAGTTACCCTCTCTCCGAAACCTGCAGGTTCCCGGGAGAGGGTAACCTCCGCCACCGTATGCAACTTTTCCAGCTGTGACTTGAGCATCCCAATGGGCCGGATGCCTTCCAGAGTCAGCTGGATATCGAGCTGATCACCAACGCTCTCTACCGCCATTCTCGCCACCCGAAACCCGCGAATACGAACCACCTGGCAAAGCCGCTCCAGCGCCGCCGGCTCGAATGCCATCCGGCAGTTGAGAGTGTGGCTTGGTGATGTGTGGGAGTCTTGAAAGTTTTGCGGGTTCATGCAACCTGCTCCTTTTTTGGTGTTTTGGTTCGCTGTGATTCGTCAATCATGTCGCGGTTACTGGCACCGGGTTTGACGATGGGCCAGACGTTATCGTCCCGTGCAATGCTGACGTGCAGCAGCATCGGGCCATCGAAGGCGAGGATGGTTTGAATGCCACGGCGGATCTGGTCTGTGCGCTCAATGTGCAGTGCCGGAATGTCGAAGGCGCGGGCCATGGCGACAAAGTCCGGATTATCGTCCAGATTGATCTGGCTCTCCCGGTTACCGTAGAACAGCTCCTGCTGCTGGCGCACCATGCCCAGACACTGGTTATCCATGACAATGATTTTCAGCGGCAGCCGATAACGGCGAATCGTCGCCAATTCCTGGGCGTTCATCATAAAGGAGCCATCGCCGGTGACGTTGATTACAGTGCTGCGGCGGTCGGCGAACTGGGCGCCGATAGCCGCAGGCAAACCGTAACCCATGGTGCCCAGGCCGCCACTGGTGAGGTGGTGGCGGGGGTGGTCAAACTCATAGTGTTGGGCCACCCACATCTGGTGCTGGCCCACATCACAGGCGATCACGGTATCGTCGGCGGCAATGCGGGAGAGCTGACGGATAAACGCGGGACCAGTGATGGGTGACAGCGGCTCCTCATTGTCAGCCGCCGGGAAGCCACCCGTGGTATGCCAGTCCCGACAGGTCTTCTGCCAGTCTTCAATTGCCAGAGGCTGCGCTTCCATGGCGGCTGTCAGAGCCTCCAGAACGTTGGTCAGGTCGCCGCGAACGGAAAGGTCGGCGTTGCGCAGTTTGTTGATCTCGGCGGCATCGGCGTCGATATGAATCAACCGCGCATTGGGCGCGAATCCGTCGAGTTTACCGGTGGCGCGGTCGTCCAGTCGTGCGCCGATCACCACCAGCAGGTCACATTCATCAACCGCACGATTGGCCGCAAGGGAGCCATGCATGCCAAGCATTCCAAGGTTGTGAGGGTTGTGCTTGCCGGCATTGCCAATACCTTTCAGGGTGACAACCGCTGGTAATCCGGATGCCTGCGCGAACCCCCTGAAACTGTCTTCGGCTCCCGCCAGGCTGATGCCGCCGCCGCTGTATAGCAGGGGGCGGTGAGCAGCCCGGATCATCGAGACCAGGTCTGACACATCGGTTTTTTGTGGCGACCGCCTGATGAAGTCCGCGACGCTGTTCGCCGTCGCCTCCTGAAGCAGTACATCCTTGGGAATATCGATCCATACCGGCCCCGGACGCCCGGACTGGGCGAGTTGGACCGCTTCATCCATGACCTTAGGAATCTCTGACGCGTCCGCAACCAGATAGCTGTGTTTAACGATGCCCAGAGTCATGCCGAGAACATCCGTTTCCTGAAAGGCGTCGGTGCCAATCAGACCGGAGGGCACCTGACCGGTAATAACCAGCATAGGAATGGAGTCGCGATGGGCATTGGCAACGCCGGTAATCAGATTGGTGGCACCGGGACCAGAGGTGGCGATGCACACGCCCAACCGGCCACTGGCTCTGGCATAGCCGTCGGCGGCCAGGGCGCATCCCTGTTCATGGCGGCATAGCACGTGCTCCACAGTCGCATCGTCTACCAGTGCATCGTATAGCGGCATGATGCAGCCGCCGGGATAGCCGAAAACCGTGTCGATACTGTAACGATGGAATGCGTCCAGAATGTGCTCTGCGCCGTTCATGGGGTTAATGCCTTTTTTTATCAGTGAAGAAAAACAGTGCAAAAAAAAGCCCCCGGGACCTTTCGGTGCCGGGGGCTTTTGGTGTCTTGTCGAGTTGTTGCTATCTCACTCGTCTGTCCACGCCAAAGCCCCCGGATGGCACCACGACCACCAGAATAAGCTTCACCAGGATGACGACTGAAATGCGATTCATAAAATGGGCAACGACTCTGAATCTGTGTGAAATATATGTGTAGAATCTACCCCACGTTTTTAGCCAGTTGCAACCACTTTTTATTTTTCTGTCTGTGAGCAAGTAATGACCAAAGCAAAACTGGGATCCATCGGGCTGTCACTTTTCCTGTTCATCGCACTCATTGTGTGGATGGCTACTGGCGAGGTCAGGATGGCAGAAAAGGATGCACCAGCCGCACCACAGGCGGAGAAAGCATCGCTGCCAGCGGTTCAGGTGGAGCAACGTCAGTCCCGTTTGTATCAGCCAGGTTTGTTGCTGCAAGGGCAGATTGAACCCTGGCAGTCCGTTTCCATTTCTGCGCGCATACCCGGAACCGTGGAGTCACTGAATGTCAGCCTGGGTGATCGGGTTGAGGCAGGCCAGATAATGGCTACGCTCTCTGAAGATGGTCGTCGGGCTGCGGTAACGCGCTGGCAGTCACGGCTGCTAAAGCTTGATGCAGATCTGTCAGCAGCCCGTCGGCTGCGCGAGCGGGAGCTGATCTCAGAGTCGGAAATTCTGACGCTGCAAAGCGAACTTGCCACTGCGAAGGCGGAGCTGGCGGAAGTGCAGAATTTGATCGATCATCTCACCCCCAAGGCGCCTTTTGCCGGCACTATCAACCACAAGTCAGTCGACGAGGGCGATCTTGTGCAGGTCGGTTCGCCCCTGTTCGAGTTGGTGCGGATTGATCGCCTGAAGGCGGTTGGTCAGGTGCCCCAGCAATCCGTCAGCCAGGTGGCGACTGGCCAGTCGGTGAACATAGAAACTCTCGATGGCGACACGCTGAACGGCGAGGTGCGCTTTGTTGCCAGTGCCGCCAACCCCCAGACCAGAAGTTTCGCGGTTGAGATCGCAATCGACAATCCAGAGCGGAAACGGGTAGCCGGAGGCAGTGCCACACTGCGCATTGCCCTGCCGGAAGTGGACGCCATGTTTGTGTCGCCTGCCTATCTGAGCCTGGATGACAATGGCCGCCCGGGTGTTCGCCACGTCAATGAGAACGACGAAGTGGTGTTCTCAAACGTCAGGCTGCTCAGTATCACCACCGAAGGCGCGTGGGTGACCGGCCTGCCGTCTGAAATCCGCCTGATTACCCGGGGTGCCGGGTTTGTATCGCTGGGCCAGAAAGTTCACCCGGTTCGCGCTGACATCGAGCGGGGCTGATCCTCATGCGCACATTGATTTTTGCGGCACTGAACCGCAGCCGCACCACTTTTCTGACGCTGCTGTTCCTCATAATGGGGGGCATAGCTGCCTTTCAGGCAATTCCCAAGGAAGCCAACCCGGACATCACCATTCCGATGATTTATGTTTCCATGACCCTGGACGGCATCAGCCCGGAGGATTCCGAGCGCCTGCTGATTCGCCCCATGGAACAGGAGCTGCGATCCCTGGAAGGCGTTAAGGAAATGCGGTCAACGGCGTCCGAAGGGCATGCGTCAGTGATGCTGGAATTTGATGCCGGGTTTGATCCGGACAAGGCCCTGCAGGATGTCCGTGAGAAGGTAGACACGGCCGGTAGAAAACTACCGCAGGAAGCCGATGAGCCCAGGGTCAACGAGATCAACGTATCGCTTTTCCCGGTGTTGTCGGTGGGGTTGTCCGGGCCGCTGTCCGAGCGCGAACTGGTCACCATTGCCCGGCGGCTACAGGACGCCATCGAGGGCATTCCTGAAGTGCTGGAAGTGGACATCGGCGGCGACAGGGAAGACCTCCTTGAAGTGGTGGTAGACCCCCAGGTGCTGGAAAGCTACGGCGTTGATTACGACACCCTGGGCCAACTGGTTACCCGCAACAACCAGCTTGTGGCTGCGGGCAGCCTGGACACCGGTGCCGGTCGCATGACCATGAAAGTGCCCGGGGTGATCGAAACCATCGAGGATGTGATGACCATGCCCATCAAGGTAGACGGCGACACCGTCGTTACCTTTGGCGATGTGGCCATGTTGCAGCGAACCTTCAAAGACCCCCGTGGTTTCGCCCGCATCAACGGCGAGCCCGCGCTGGTGCTTGAAGTATCCAAACGCACCGGTGCAAACATCATTGAAACCGTTGAGAAGGTCAAGGGCCTGATGAGGGCTGCTGAAAGCCAGCTCCCGGACGAACTGGAAGTGCGCTACATCATGGACCAGTCCGGCGAGGTGCGGGACATTCTGGGTGACCTGCTCAACAACGTGCTGACGGCCATTGTGCTGGTCATCGTGCTGATTATCGCCGCCATGGGGCCCAGGTCCGCGCTGCTGGTTGGCCTGACCATCCCGGGCGCGTTTCTGACCGGCATTCTGGTGATCTGGGGTATGGGGCTGACCCTCAATATCGTTGTGCTGTTCAGCCTCATCCTGGTTGCCGGCATGCTGGTAGACGGTGCCATTGTGGTGTCGGAACTGGCCGACCGTAATCTGTCTGATGGTCAGGCTGTAGCCTCCGCCTGGGGTGACGCCGCCGCGCGCATGGCCTGGCCAATCATTGCTTCTACGGCGACCACGGTGGTGGTGTTTCTGCCGCTGCTGTTCTGGCCCGGGGTGGTGGGCGAGTTCATGAAGTTCCTGCCGATGACGGTGATCATCTGTCTGATTGCGTCCCTGGCCATGGCGCTGATCTTCCTGCCGGTGATGGGCAGTCTCAGTGGCGGCAAACGGGCCCCGCAGGCTCAGGAAATCGGGCGGCTGGGACAGGCTTACCGCTCGGTCCTGGCCAGGTTGCTGTCGTCACCGGCGGTCACGCTGTTCGGTGTATTGGCTGTGGTGGCCGTTATCTACGGTGCCTATGCCAAGTTCAATTACGGCGTTGAGTTTTTCCCCAGTGTCGAGCCGGATTCGGCGCAGGTGCAGGTTCGGGCCAGGGGCGATCTGTCGGTGTGGGAGCGCGATGACATTGTGCGGGAAGTGGAGCAACGCCTTCAGGGGATGCCGGAAGTAAAAGCACTTTACGCAAGGTCGATGGTGTCGGCGGGCAATCGTATGGCACCGGATGTGATTGGCGTGTTGCAGTTCCAGTTTACCGACTGGAACGAGCGTCGCCCGGCCACCCTGATTCTGGAAGACCTGCGCGAACGCACCGCCGACATACCCGGCATTGAGCTGGAATTCCGTAAGCAGGAAGGTGGCCCCGCGGATGGAAAACCCATCGAACTGAAGGTCAGCAGCCTCGACAGCAGCAAGCTGAATCGTTACGTCGACGACATCAAGGCAGAGATGGCCACCCTGGGCGGATTCGTGGACGTGGAAGACGACCGCAGCCTGCCGGGTATCGAATGGCGCCTGAACGTGGACCGGGAGGCCGCTGCCCGGTTCGGTTCGGACGTGCTTGGGGTGGGCAGTGCGGTGCGGCTGGTCACCAACGGCCTGGTACTGGCGACCTATCGCCCGGAAGACGTCAGGGATGAAGTGGACATTGTGGTGCGGGTGCCTAATAACTGGCGGGAGCTGGATCAGTTCCAGCGCCAGACCATCAATACCGCCAGAGGTCAGGTGCCGTTGTCCGAGTTTGTGACGCTGAAGCCCGGCGACAAGGTTGGCAGCATCGTGCGGGTAGACGGGCAGCGTACCGTTACCATCAAGTCAGATGTGGAGCCGGGGCGTCAGGTAGACGCATTACTGAAGACCCTCCAGGAACGCATGCCAGAAACACCGGAAGGTGTAACCATCAGTTTTGCCGGTGAAAACGAGGACCAGAAGCAGGCGTCTGACTTTCTGGCGTCGGCTTTTGTGGTGGCGATTGGCCTGATGCTGCTGATCCTGGTAACCCAGTTCAATTCGCTCTACCAGACCCTGCTGATTCTGTCCGCCATCGTGCTGTCCACCGCCGGTGTGCTGCTGGGGCTCCTGTTGAATGGCCAGTCGTTCGGCATTGTGATGGTGGGCATGGGGATCATTGCGCTGGCGGGCATTGTGGTGAATAACAACATTATTCTGATCGACACCTACAACCAGATGCGGGCCAGCGGCATGGACGCCTACACGGCAGCACTTGAAACCGGTTGCCTGCGCCTGCGCCCGGTGCTGCTGACGGCGGTCACCACCATCCTGGGGCTGATGCCCATGGTGTTCGGCGTCAATGTGGACCTGCTCACGCCTTCGCTGGGCGTTGGCGCACCCTCTACCCAATGGTGGACACAGCTTTCCAGTGCCATCGCCGGTGGCCTGGCTTTTGCAACCATTCTGACCCTGTTACTGACGCCAGCCTTGCTGGTACTGGGCAACCGGGCCGGGCAAAAACTTGTCGGCAAGAGGGCCCAGAAGACCGATTAAGGGTGCCTCCGATAGCCCGGTCTGAAAGCTCAGGCCGTAATAACCGGCCAGGGCCGGGTCCGTTCCAGCCCAAACGCCAGTTCCAGCAGCGTTTTTTCGCCGCCATGCCTGCCCATTAGCTGAACACCAATCGGCAGGTTCTGCTCTGTCAGCCCACCGGGCAGGGCGATGGCCGGGGCGCCCGTGGTGTTGGCCAGAGGCGTAAAACTGACGTAGCGGAACAACTGCTCCAACAGTTCCTCGAAGGGCACTGTGGGGCTCAGGTAACCAATCTCTGGCGTGGTATGTCCCAGTACCGGCGTTAATACAGCATCAAACCCGGCGATGGCTTTGGCGTAATCATGGTAAGACCGGTGAAGACGCCAGAGCGCCTGCGGCAAGCGGTAAAACTGCTTTTTGAAGGTTTTATCGAGCCCGACCGTCAGCCCGTCTACTTTCTTTCGGTCGAAACTGGGACCGATCAGCCGTTTGCCGTTACTTCGAACCCCGAATGCCAGCATTCCCCAATAGAGTGTGAAATCGGCCGGAAACGTGTCCGCAACCGGCACGGGAATGGGTTCCAGATGGTGGCCAAGCTCGCCAAGGGTTTTGGCAGTGGATTCTATCGACAGGCGTGTTGCGTCATCCGTGGGGTGCCCGCTAATGGAATCGAAAACCATGCCGATTTTCATCCGCCGGTCTGAGGGGCCTTCCACCTGTCCGATGGCGGGCAGTTTCGGGTTCCGGTAATAACGCTCAGCTTCGGCGTAGAAATTTGCGGTATCCCGTACGCTGCGGGTTACCACGCCATCGGCGACAATGTTGATGGGCAGGGATTTGGCCGCATCGTTGTCGACCAGTCGGCCCCGTGAGGGCTTCAGGCCAACCAGGCCACAGCAGGCGGCCGGTATGCGAATAGACCCCCCGCCGTCGTTGGCGTGGGCGATGGGGACCACGCCGGCCGCCACCAGTGCCGCCGAGCCACCGGAAGAGGCTCCTGACGAGAAATCCGTATTCCATGGGTTACGGGTAGGCTCACCATGGGCCGGTTCCGTGGTGGCATTGAAACCGAATTCCGGCAGGGTGCTTTTGCCAAGGCAGACAAAACCCTGAGCCAGCATCTGCTGGGCAAAGGGGCTGGTTCTTTTCGCCGCATGCGGGCGAATGGCGTTGGTACCGTGACCCGTGGGAAACGTCTCAACGTCAGTGTTGTCCTTGATCACCGTTGGAATGCCGGAAAACCGCCCGGAATGTCCCAGGCTCTGATGATTAGCCCCGCCCGGCAGAGCCTGAGCACTTTCCGGGATGGGTGTGGCCATACCCTGAATTCCGGGTTGGGCGAGCCGTGCCCGGTTGAGGCTGGCGTTGATCAACTCTGTTCGTGACCGCTCGCCCCGGCGCAACAGGTCCGCCAGTCCCGTGGCGTCGTGGTGCCCGAGTGCATCGTCGCAGAATGTGTGAAATCTGCGGGAGCGGCGTTCAGAATTATGTTGTTCAGAGCTATCTGAAGTCATGAGGGATGTCCCGAGACCTGGATCAACTGTTCTGTCTTGCAGTTTTGATTACATCATAGGCGTGGCTGATTTCCCGGGTACGCTGTTCGGCCATTTCCCGCATGCTTTCCGGCAGCCCGCGCCCGGCCAGTTTGTCCGGATGGTTTTCGCTCATCAGCTTGCGGTAGACCTTCTTGATCTGCGCATCGCTGTCTGAAGCAGGCACCCCGAGAACCTTGTAAGCATCTTCGAGCTGGCTGGCAGCAGACTGCTGGCCGGGCTGACCGGCTCGTCCGCCCTGAGAACCACGCAGCATGGCCTCAAGCTGATCTACCTGAGCCTCCGGCAGGCCCAGTCCGCGTGCGATACGAACCAGCATTTCATGTTCGGCAGGGTGGACCACGCCGTCCGCAGCCACGGCGGATACCTGCACCTGCAGGAACATCTGTAACAGCGAGGGCTGCCTGCCGCTGACTCTCAGGAAATTTTCCAGCTCTGCATCCAGGTCGAAGTCATCGTCCTTGCCCCGGTTAAAGGCCGCTTTTGCGCGCTCCCGGTTCTCGCCGGACAGTCGGAATCGCTCGAACAGCTGCTCGGCCACCTGGATTTCATCGTGGGTGACCACGCCATCCGCCTTGCACAGGGCGCCCATCACAGCAAATACGGATTCCAGAAAGCCCGATTGCACATTGCTGATTTTCTGCCAGAGGCGATGCTTGATATATCGGGTCACAAAAAAACCCGCGGCCGCGCCAATCAGAAATCCGGGAAATCGCCCGAACAGGTAGCCGATCAAACCGCCGATAAACAGGCCGAACATGTGTGGATCCTTATCAATGGGTGAAATATCAGGTTAACAGGCGCATAGCATAGCGCCGATTGCCATCAGACTGAATGATCGGATGAAAGGCAACCCGGTGTAAGTGATTTTCCTGACAGGTTCCTGACAGCTTTCCGAGAGGTTAAAGTAGCGATATGACATCGGATCTTTTCGAAAACAGTGAAGAGCCCTGGGTCGAGACTCTGGGGGAGGGCGCTGTTGTGCTTCGGCGTTTTGCCAGCGCTCAGGCGCCAGCGTTACTGGAGGCCATCAGCCGGGTGACGGAGCAAGTGCCCTTGCGCCAGATGAAAACACCCGGCGGCCACACTATGTCCGCTGCAATGGCCTGTTGCGGCACCTGGGGCTGGGTGACTGACCGCCGGGGCTATCGCTACCAACAGACAGATCCGATAACCGATCGCCCCTGGCCCCGGATGCCCGACCTGTTGCAGGAGCTGGCCCGTGATGCCGCGCAGCAGGCGGGTTATCCGGATTTTGAACCAGACACCTGCCTGATCAACCGATACCTTCCGGGCGCCAAAATGGGCCTTCACCAGGACAAGGACGAAACCGATTTCAGCCAGCCCATCGTGTCGGTATCTCTGGGCTCACCCATTGTGTTTCAGTTTGGCGGAGACCGGCGCAGTGACCGCCCGCAGAAGGTTCCTCTGGAACACGGCGATGTGGTGGTCTGGGGCGGGCCTTCACGCCTCCGATATCACGGTGTTCTGACTCTTAAGTCAATGGAACACCCTTTAACCGGGGCCTGTCGGTACAACTTAACGTTCCGAAAAGCCGGTTAGTCTGCTCAGGACAAGCTAGATCGTCCATTGTTGTATTCGTTCTGAATTACTTTCAAGCAGGCTGGTCAGGCTTTTGAGGGTATCGCCGCTGTGTCTCCAGAAGTGCCAGTACAGAGGCACATTGAGAGCATGATCTGGCGCAAGATCCACCAACAGTCCTTTATCTAACCAGTGGCGGGCCTGTATGTCGGGAATCATACCGTAACCGATGCCGGCCAGGGCAAATCGGACGAATCCCTCGGACGAAGGGCACAGGTGATACCGGAAACTGCCGCTATAGCCGAAACCCGTGAGGAATCTCTGCTGAAGCTGGTCATTCGGGCCGTAAATAATCGCCGGTGCCTCGGCCAGCGCGTCCCCATGAATGCCATCCGGAAAGTAACGCTCAATGTATTGGTGAGTCGCCAAAGGGCGATAGATGATGCTCCCCAGTGGCACAGCGCGAGCGCCTGCAACAGGTTGTGGGCTGCTGCACAGACAGGCGGCAACATCGCCTTCACGCATTCGGCGCAATCCCACGTCCTGATCTTCGATAACAAGGTCCAGCAGAATGTTTTCTGTGCGGCAAAACTCGGCGACAGCCGAAGCCCACCAGGTCGCAACGGTGTCTGCGTTGATGGCTATTCGCAAGCGAGAGGTTTGCTCGGCCAATGCAGGAATATTGCGCGCCAGGTCCCGCTCCAGTAGCTGCACCTGTTGGAAATGATTCAGAAGCTTTTGCCCGGCCTGGGTCGGGCGCAGTTCAGGGTGCCGCGTCATTACCGGCTGGCCAAGCCGGACTTCCAGAGACTTGATGCGCTGTGAAATGGCAGATTGGGTTAATCCTAATGCTTCGCCCGCACGTTCAAATCCGCCGTTCTCGATCACGGATGCAAGTGCCTGAACCAGTTTGTAGTCAATCATTAGAGAATCTTATAGGGCATAACGAATATGATTTTTAAGTATAGCGGCAGATGGGTAAGCTTCCTGCTTATATTCAGGAGGACGTCATGCTGACAAGTTATCTCACGGGGCTGCTGGTATGCGGTGGCATCATCATCGCGATCGGAGCACAGAACGCGTACATTCTGGGCCAGGCGATTCGCCGTGAACACCACTGGAAATGCGCTGGCATCTGTATGAGTGGCGATATCCTGTTATTCACGGCGGGTATGTTTGGCGTTAATGCAGCACTGATGGCGGTACCGGAAGCGCTGAATATCCTGCGGTGGTTGGGGGTGGTGTTTCTGGGTTGGCTAGCGGCGCTTGCTTTTTTGCGGGTAGCCAAAGGCCGGAATGCACTGGACGCCACCAACAAAGCCGTGTCCAGTTCCCGTGCGGTGATTTTCACAACCCTGGCAGTAACACTGCTCAACCCGCAGGTCTATCTGGATACATTGCTGCTGATTCCGGCCATCGGTGCCCAGCAGTCCAGCACTATTGGCTTTGTGGCAGGCGCCAGCAGCGCGTCAGTGCTCTGGTTCGGGTTACTTGCCTTCAGCGGTGCTGCGCTCTCACCCTGGCTGGCAAAACCCAAAGCCTGGCGGTTTATTGATGGCACCATAGGCGCAATGATGGCCGGTATTGCCATCCACCTTGCCATTAGTGGGCTGTAGATCAGTTGTTCCTGCAGCCGTCAGCGTCCTAGCTCTGCCTTAATTTCCGACCAGAGCTGACGGTAGCTGGCGGCAGGTTGGGAGTGAGGGCTGAGAACTTCCAGGGGAAGCCCTTTTTCACCCATCCGTTCAACGGCACTAGAGTAGGGAATCATGGCTTTCGAAGGCCGGTCGAATAGCTCGGCATTCCTTTCAGTCAGCTCTTTATGCAAATTCTTGCGCCGGTCCACCAGGGTGAAAAAGGGCCGCAGCTTCTTGAGCCCGAGCTTTTTGTCCTGGACCAGATCACGGAACTGGTGCCAGCTGTTCAGGGATAACCAGGTGGGCACGAGCGGGACGTAAACAAAGTCGGCGACTTTCAGAACTTGCTCTGTCAGGCGTGACTGGCCGGGTGGGCAGTCAAGAATCACCAGGCTGGTGTCTTCAGACAGAGGCGCAAGAATGGTCTTCAGCAGGTTATTTCGCTCGTCGTCTTCCAGCTTGATGTCCAGGTTGCGAAAACTGGGGTGCGACGGCAGCAGGTCCAGATTCGGGTAGATATTTTCTTCCACAAAGTCGGCAATGGGCAGGCGGCCGTCCAGTAGCTTCGAAATTTTTTTTCCCTTGGTGCGCGATGCCCCGGAAAGGTAAAAGCTCGCTGCGCCCTGGGGGTCCAGATCCCACAGCAGCGTGGAATAGTTGTCGGCGCTGGCCAGATAGGCAATATTGACGGCGGAAGCTGTTTTCCCGACTCCGCCTTTTGGGCTGTAGAAAGCGACGATTCTCATGCTATGTGCCTCTTGTTATTACGGGCCGTGGTGCAGGGTCAGGTAAGCCTTCTTCGAAGTTGCCAATTGAACCACATTTCACATCTTTAAATATTACAGGGAGGTGAAACGTGTAGGTTTTCTGAATTCAGGCGTCGTTCCCCGCCGCCACACCCGAAGCCCAGGCCCATTGAAAGTTATGCCCGCCCAGATGACCGGTAACGTCCACCACCTCGCCGATAAAGTACAGGCTGGGCTGTTCCAGTACGGCCATGGTTTTGGAGGAGAGCTGGCGAGTATCCGCGCCGCCCAGAGTGACTTCTGCCGTGCGATAGCCTTCCGTGCCGGAGGGTTTGATCTGCCAGCGGCTGAGGGTGTCGCTCGCCGCATCAAGATCGCTGTTCTTGTAGCCCTGCAGGGGGCCTTCCCAGTTATTCATTGCGTTGAAGGCCTGGGCAAACCGCTTTGGCAGGTGCTGCATCAGATACTGCGTCAGGGTCGACTGCGGTTTCTGTTTGCGCAGAGCATACAAGTCTTCGCGGGTGTCCTGGCCCGGTAACAGGTTCACCGACAGGGCATCCCCCGGCGACCAGTAGCTGGAAATCTGCAACATGGATGGCCCGCTGAGGCCGCGATGAGTCACCAGCATGGGTTCCCGGAAGTGCGCCTGGCGGCAATGGACATCCACCGGGCAACTGGTTCCGGAAAGCGGCGCCAGTTGCTCTTTCAACTGCGGCTGCAGGGTAAAAGGCACCAGCCCGGCGCGGGTGGGCAGAAGGGTCAGCCCGAACTGCCGGGCAATCTCATAGCCGAAACCGGACGCCCCCATGGTAGGGATCGATAGCCCACCGCAGGCAACAACCAGCGACTCGCAGTGCAGGTCTCCCGACGAGGTGGTCAGCCGGTACCCGGTTTCCTCTTTGGACACGGCTTCGACGCTGGTTTTCATGCGGATCTCTGCGCCCGCCCAGTCACACTCGGTCAGCAGAAGATTCAGTATGTCTTTTGCGCTGTCTTTGCAGAACAACTGTCCCGCTGCTTTTTCCTCGTGCTCAATGCCGTGGCGTTCGACCAGCTCGAGAAAATCCTGCGGGGTGTAGCGCTTCAATGCCGAGATGCAGAATGATGGGTTGTCTGACAGGAAGTTGGCGGGCGTGCTGTTCAGGTTGGTGAAGTTGCAGCGGCCACCGCCGGACATCAGGATTTTCTTGCCCGGTTTGTTGGCGTGGTCGATCACCAGGACGTTGCGTCCGCGATAGCCCGCAGTGGCGGCGCACATCAGGCCTGCGGCGCCGGCGCCTATGATGATGACGTCGTGTTTCTGGGTGGTCATGTTCTGCCTGCCGCTATGCGTTAATTGGGCGCAGTATACATTTTCTGCTGTTCTCAAGGCAGTTGGACGGAGCCTTCCATGTAGAAAGCGGCCTGTCCGGCGATGGCTACGCGGTTCCCTTTCAGTTCACAGCGCAGTACGCCGCCTCTGGCGGACACCTGTTTTTCCAGCAGTGTGCTTTTACCGAGTTGTTCGGCCCAGTACGGCACCAGAATGCTGTGGATAGAGCCGGTGACGGGGTCCTCATCGATGCCGCCACCCGGGGCGAAGTAGCGGCTGACAAAGTCGCAGTCATCGCCCGGTGCAGTAATGATGACGCCAAGATTGCCGAGTTTCTTGAGTTTACGGATGTCCGGTTGTGCGGCTTTTACCGCCGCCTCGTCTCTGAGGACGACCAGGTAATTGGTGTCTTCGGGGACAAAAAATGACGTGTCAGGGGCGCCGTCCAGGGCCTCCAGAATCAGGTCGGGTGTCGGGCGGGCTTCAAAGGCCAAATTGGGGAAATCCAGTTCCAGCCACCCATCTTCGGTTTTTCTCACGCCCAGGGGGCCGCTTTTGGACTGGAATCTTATCTGTTCCTGCGTCCAGCCCAGTTTGTTGAAGAGAACCCAGGCGCTGGCGAGGGTGGCGTGGCCACAGAGCGGTACTTCAATGCCAGGTGTGAACCAGCGTATGTGAAAGTCTTCTTCTGAGTCATCGGGAAGGGGTACCAGAAAGGCCGTTTCTGAGAGATTGTTCTCAAGTGCCAGCTTCTGCATGGTGTCGTCTGGCAGCCACTCTTTCAGGGGCATGACAGCAGCGGGGTTACCGCCAAACAGTCGGTCGGTGAAGGCGTCAACCTGATAGATAGGAAAAGGCATTAGGTGGTCTCTCTGAGTCTGTTAATCGCCTATTCTGAACAAAGATGTCATTAAGTGACAAACTTTCCGGTGGAATGGATAGTGGCTTCCACTTCTATGGAAAACAGCTGTAAGCTGAAGATTGTTCTAACAGGGCTCCATAATCATAAAAAAGGGAGGCTGCCATGGCCATCAGCTCAACACCCATAGGCGTGTCCGTAGCGCCGCGGCACATGCACTTTAAGGTTGATCAGGATCTTGAAACTCTCTGGCATGGTGGCGACGTGTTTCGCACCGCATTTTTCAATGCGCTATCGCTTCAGTTTCCGGATGGCGAGCAGCAGTTCATTAATGCGGTCAGGCTTTACCGGGATAAAATTGATGACTCCAAACTCAGTAACGAAATTCGCGGGTTCATTGGGCAGGAAGCGTTGCACAGTCGCGAGCACAAACAGTACAACGAAGCACTGAAAGCCCGCGGCTACGACATTGACGCCATCGACCAGCGCTTCCGCAAGCATATGGCCTGGGTGGGAAAGCTCCCGCCCAGCCGGCAACTGGCCGGAACCTGTGGGGCGGAGCACTACACCGCCGTGCTGGCCAATGCCATCCTCAAGCATCCTGAATGGATGGATGGCGCAACCCCTGAAATGGCCAGGCTGTGGCGCTGGCATGCCATCGAAGAAACCGAGCATAAATCCGTAGCTTTCGACGTATACCGCCATTGCGTCGGCGACGAGTCGCTACGCCGGATCGTGTTTTTGTTCGTGAGTTGGCACTTCTTCAAATACACCTTTCTGAACACCTGTAGCCTGCTTAAAACCGATGGCAAGCTTTGGAGCCTTTCCACCTGGGTAAGCGGCTTCAACTTCCTCTGGGGCAAGCCCGGGGTCATCAGAAAATGCCTGCCACACTTCTTTGCCTACCTGAAAAAGGGATTTCATCCCTGGGAACACGATAATCGTGACCTGATCGATAAAAATTTAAGCGATCTTGAGTTAAAACAGTAAGTTCCTCACAACAGTGACGACGTCCAGTAACCCGTTTCTTGGCTATCTTTCTGTAAATCTCCGCTTCCACGGCAAAGGTTTCTCGCCAGTGCGGATGTTAGCCTCGTCGGGAATGTTTCAGGGCTTCTAATTTTCAGCCAACCCTATCTGGATAATCATTATGACCAAGGCCAGCACTGATCTCGCCGACGCGCTGCTTGAGCAGCACGTAAAGCACGAACTGTCTTCTCTGAAGGGCGCAAAGCTGCACCGTTTTCTGGCACAGGAAGTGGATGAACTGTTCGGGTATGCCAGCGATGTGACCCTCGGGCACCTTACGTCAGCCGAGCGAGTGATGGGCTTGATCAAGCGTGTTGTGATCAACATGGAGCTGGACCCCGGTATTCCCGAACTGGCAGCGGAAATGGCAACCGAGGTGCTGAATGCGCCGATCCAGAAGACCACAAAGCTGAGTCAGATGATTACCCGCGAACAGGCCACCGGTTTCCTTGAGGAGGCGCTGGAACTGAAACAGCAACGGGAGCGGGTGATCAGCGAAATCATGGCGCACCCGGTGTATCAGGAGCTGGTGTCCAATCTGGTGTATCAGGGCGTGGTGAATTACCTGTACGAAGACAATATGCTCACCAAGAGTGTGCCCGGTGTCGGGTCCATGATGAAGTTCGGTAAGCGCATGGCGAACAGGGCCGTGCCGGGCCTGGATGAATCCTTCGAGCGGCGTTTCAAATCCTGGCTGTCGGACAGCCTGCCGGGCCTGATCAGCCGCAGCGAGCAGTTTCTCAACAAATCCCTGACCGACGACGAACTGCGGGACAGCGTAATGGCAGTCTGGGTCGCACTGGAAGACCACACCATTGAGGAACTGCGCGAAGGCCTGGGCGATATCCAGTTACAGGAATTTGTGGTTCTGGGGTATGAATTCTGGCTGCAGTTCCGCAAAACGCCTTATTTCGAAGGCTGCGTCGAGGCGGTGGTCACCCACCTGTTTGAACTCTACGGCGACCGGCCGCTTCTCGACCTGCTGAAAGAGTTGGGCGTGAACCGCGAACTGGTGATGGCAGAGATCGACGGTTACGTGCTACCCGTTGTAGACGTGCTGCGCGAGGACGGCTACCTTGAAGCTCTGGTTCGCCGTCGTCTGACCCCCTTCTATTCGTCAGCGGCGGCCAAAAAGATTCTCTCGCAGGACGCCTGATCCGGCCTGCGGGTTAACGATGGTGAGTGAGCGGGAATGTGGATACCGGTTGAACTGCTCTGGGCGTACCTGGCCGCGATTACGTTGCTGACTCTGACGCCGGGGGTGGACACACTGCTGGTGATGCGCAATACCGGGCGTGGTGGCTTCGGCGACGGAGTGGTGACCAGCTTCGGTATCTGTTGCGGGCTATTTATTCACGCGACGCTTTCGGCGTTGGGTATTTCGATTTTGCTGGTTGAAACTGCCTGGGCGTTTACGGCGCTCAAGTGGGCCGGGGCGTGTTACCTGATCTGGCTGGGAATATTGTCATTGCGCCAGGCGGTGGCTAGGCCGCCATCTGAAAGCGCTTCCGGGCCTTCGGGCCCGGCACCGCAGAGGGCTCCGGTTCCGCGCCTGGTTTCCTTCCGGGAGGGTGTGCTTTCAAATCTTCTCAATCCCAAAACAGCGCTTTTTTATATGGCGCTGCTGCCCCAGTTTATTGACCCGGCAGGCCCTGCGTTTGCCCAGTCGCTGTTGCTTGCGGGGCTTCACTTTGTGCTGGCGATGACCTGGCAGTGCGCGGTTGCTGCGCTGGTGCTCAAATCAAGCAAGTTTGAAGTGGGGCAGGGGGTCAGGCGCGCCCTCAACGGGTTGACGGGCGGCTTTTTTGTGGCGATCGGGGTAAAAGTCGCCATCGACTGAGAAATAAACGCTTCGATCCCCGCGTTATTGAGCATCTTGGTTGCGAGTGTCAGAACTCAC